>Ga0074044_10000023_pt1 | contig 143875 bp, 129 predicted proteins | sample BogForMeECP23OM1_FD_94443 | JGI IMG/M metagenome (GOLD analysis project Ga0074044, IMG submission 94443) | Bog forest soil microbial communities from Calvert Island, British Columbia, Canada - Bog Forest MetaG ECP23OM1 | ecosystem: Environmental > Terrestrial > Soil > Wetlands ...
CGGATTAGGCTGTACCGGAGTCTCTTGAGGATTCGGCACCGGCTCCGGATTCTGGCCTTGAGGAGTCGCGGGCTCCGCGCCCGTAGGCTGCGCGGGCTGCCCCGGCTCCGGCGGCGCAGGCAAAGGCGCTTCCGGCGGAGGGGCTACCGGCGTGGTTGCTCCAATGGAGCCCCGGCCGCTCGTGTCGCCGCGACCCGCGTAAATAGCGCGACTCTCGCGGAAAGGCAAACGCACGCGTCGCGGAGTAATCAGAATCAGCAATTCAGAATCGGTGAAGGAGTTGTTGCGCAGCCCAAACGCGTAGCCCACGCCGGGAATCGAGGCGAAACCCGGAAGTCCGGTGATGGTGCGCGTTTCTTCCTTGTCCAGCAAACCCGTGATGATGGAGGTTTCGTCCTCCTTCAGCCGTACCACCTGCGTTAGCGTGCGATTGGAGATAACCGGAATCCCGTTAACGCTCGATCCCGCCAGCGCCTTGATGTCGAAATCAAGTTGCAGCGTGACCTCCTTATTCGGATGCAGCGTCGGCGTGGCCTTCACCTTCAACCCGATGTCTTCATATTCCGATCCCGGATAGGGTTGCTCGCTGATGGCCGGGTTCGAGATGAGGTTGGTGGGGCTGGTGATTAAGGTCACCTGGCCATCGGTGACTTGCCCGGACACCAGCGGCATATCGTTCGCTACCACAATGTCTGGGAAGCTGCTGCTCGTGAAATCTCCCGCCAGCAGGGCCACGGGATTTGTGCCCGCCGAAGGCTCGAGCGCGTTCACCAGAATCCCGCTGCCCGCATCCACGAAAATCGAGACGGTGTCCGACCCGGAATTCGCGATGGCGATTCCGCTCGAGCCCTGTAGGAAACTGCCGATGGCCACGGCGCTCGGCGTGGTGCCTACCGTGACCGGCGATTGTGTGGAAGCACCGAAGGTCCCGTCCCCGTTGCCGAGAAGAACGGTGATTGTGTTATCGGCCTGATTCGCCACCACCAGCGCCGGTCCGCTGCTGCCACTCAAACTCCCTGCGGCGATGGCCACTGGCGATGTGCCGACGGTAATGGGCGACTTAGGGAATTCTGCAAAAGTGCCGTCACCTTTGCCTTGCAGAACCGTCACCGTGTCGCTCGTTTTGTTGACGATGGCCAGGTCTTGGATGCCGTCGCCATTGAAATCAGCGATGGTCAAAGCCACGGGACCCTGTTCAGAGTTGGCCACGACGTTGGGCAGCGCGAACGGCGATCCTTTCACCTGCGTGAATGTTCCGTCGCCGTTGCCCGTGAATACGGAGTAGCTGTTGTCGTCCGCATTCGTGACCACGAAACCCAGATTGCTGTCGGTCAGCGTATTGATCTGGCCAAGCGCGATGGCCGTGGGCCTTCTTCCCACGGTGTACGACGTCGAGCTTGCCGGGTTGCTGAACGTGCCATCTCCATTACCGAGCAGAACGGTGACCACATTGGTGACCTGCGAGGCCACCAGCAAGTCGGAGATGTTTGTCGAAGAATTCAAAACACCCGCCGCCAGCGCCGCCGGGACGCCTGCTCCGCCTTGCGTAGCTGTGATCTGTGCGGTTCCGGCGGCCACTCCCGTGGCCAACCCGCTGCTCGCGTCAATGGTGGCGGCCGAACTGTTGGAGGAAGCCCAGCGCACGATTCCAGAAATGTCCTGCGTGCTGCCATCGCTGTACGTCCCTGTTGCGGAAAACTGTTGCGTCCCGCTTAGCCCAATGCTTGGCGTGGCAGGAGTGACGGCAATCGATTTCAGCGTCGCCGAGGTCACCGTCAGCGGAACAAGAGCGCTGGTGATCGTGCCAATCTGCGCGCTGATTTGCGTCGTGCCTGCAACAAGCCCTCGTGCCAGCCCTCCGGTCGCGGAGATGGAAGCAGTAGCGGGAGAGGCGGAAGTCCAGGTTACGCTGGTGGTGATGTTTGCCGTGCTTAAGTCGCTATAAGTTCCTGCGGCGGTGAATTGCTGCGTCGTGCCCAGCGCAATCGAAGGCGCCGCCGGGATTACGCTGATGGATTGCAAAGTAGCATTCGTGATGTTGAGCGGAACCGCGGCGCTGCTGACACTCCCGAGCGAAGCCGTGATGTTTGTCGTTCCCGCCACTTGCCCGAGTGCGATTCCGGAGGCCGAGTTGATCGTCGCAACTGAGGCATTGGATGAAAACCAGGTGACGGCGTGCGTGATGTCCTGCGTGCTCCCGTCGCTGAATGTTCCCGTGGCCAAAAGCTGCAGCGTGGCTCCTTTGGCGATGGAAGCATTTGCCGGCGTGACCGCAATGGATGCCAGTGTGGCTGCGGTTACGGTGAGGTTCACGGCCGGACTGACAATGCCCTGTGCGCTCCCACTCGTCCCTGTTCCCAGCAGAATGGGTGAGCCTGTCCCCTGGAGAAATTGCGTTGTCGCGTTGGGTCCCTGATTCAGGAGGATCGTGATGGAATTGTCCGTCTGGTTCAGGACCGCGAGATCCTGTGTGCCGGCATTGCGGAAATCGGCGGTGACCAGCGCGATGGGCGATTGCCCGACCGTGAATTGTTGCGTCGGAATCGTTACGCCAGTCCCCCCGGGATTTGCGGTAAAGCCCGAGTTGCCCAGGCTGCCGGAAAGCAAAGAGAGCGTGATGGGGTAGCGGTCGCCCACAAAGAACGTGGCAGGCTTTCCATCTTGCGCGCGCAGCAGCACCTGCCGCCCGCTTTGTACCAGGGAAAGGGCTTGCGAAAAATCGGCGGTTGCTGTGGGCAACGACAATAAAAATGTGGACTTTCCCCCGCCAATCGCCACCAACGGTGGAATCGCCGATGCCAGGCTCGTGACGCCGCTCGCGGACGCCGCGCCGATCGGTCCCCCGAAGATGGTTGCCAGCAGTGTCAGCAAGGCAGTAAGGCTCGGCGCGCTTTTCACCTGCTGAATCAGATTCGGCGGAATGGTATAGAGCGTAGCGCTCGCTGGCGGCGTGATTCCCAGTTGCCTTGCGTTCGTGCGATCCACTTCAAGTAGATCGATCTCCAGCAGAACCTCGCCGCGTTCGCGTTCCAACTGCTGGATGATATCTCCCGCCAGGTGTACCCGCTGCACCGTGTCGCGGATCGTTATCGAATGCGATTCCGTGGATTGTTGCATGTGCTGCGAGCCGGTGATCTCGCGCAGCACTCGATACAGTTCCGTCATCTCCGCGGGCTCCGCGGAGACGGGCAAGTGGAATGTCTCTTCAATCTCCGGTTCGAACAATTTTCGTTTTTCCGCGGTATCCGCAAATACGAAAATCAGCTTCGGATTCAGCGCGCGCCAGGAAGTCCCGGCCTCCATCGCGAGCACTTTCATCACGGTCGCGAAATCCGTGTTCTCCAGGCGCAGGTACACGGTGCGTGCCGGCAAGTCCGGATCGAAGTTGGCTTTGATTCCGTACGCGCTGGCTGCCTGCTCGTACACGCTGCGCACATCGCTGCGCACATTGAAGCTGCGCGTAACTTTTTCTGGCTGCAGGACCGGCAAACCCGTGGGTGGTTCGGAGCGTTGCAGCTCCTCTTTTGCTTCGCTTCGCGCCTGAAATTGCCGCAAGCGCTCTTCGACAATCGTATTCTTCGGGTCGATGCTTAAAGCGCTCGCGAGTTCCAGCGTGGCTCCCTGAAAGTTTCCCTCCACGGCCAGCCGTTCCGCATTGTCCACGTGGGCGCGCACCAGCTTGGACCGCAAGGCCGCCCCTTTGCCCACGAGGGTCACATCCATCGGAGCGTAACGTGCCGCCTCTTCGTAAGCCCTCAACGCTCCTTCTTCGTCCCCGGCGGCTGCGGCTTTGGCGGCTTGCTCGGCAAGTTTTTTCGCCAGTTTTGGGTTCGGCTTCACACTGGCGAAGGGATCTTGCGCAGGATTGCCGGGCGTACTGCCGGATTGCGCCGGCATTTGCGGACACAACAGCAGCCCGGCGAGCAGGACGGAAAGCGGAGCGCGGAAGGTGCCAGCCAGCATTCTCATGGTTAGACGCAAGTGCCTATTCTACCGTGAGGTAGGGAACGGCGGTGAAACTTGACGCGGGAAAAGGGGAGCGGTAAACTGAAAGTGTTGTTGCAAGTAATTTTCAACTGGACTAGCCTTGCTCTCTGCTTTCCTCATCGCTCTTCGTGAAGGGGTTGAAGCCGCTCTCGTCGTCGGCATCATCCTCGTCTACCTCTCGCGCACCGGCCGCGCCCATCTGTCCCGCTACGTTTGGGGCGGGGTCGCCTCCGCCGTTGCCCTAAGTCTTGCGGCTGCAATTGCTTTGGAGCGATTCCGCATCAGCGAAGACGGCTTTGAGGGCTTGCTCCTTCTTATGGCTGCCCTCTTTGTGGTCACCATGATCATCTGGATGAATCGCGTGGCCCGCCACCTGAAAAAGGAAATTGAGCAAAAGGTGGAGAGTTACGCGGAACGTGCCGGCAAGGCCGCCGGGTGGGGCATCGCTCTGTTCGTTTTCCTGATGGTGCTGCGGGAAGGCGCGGAACTCGCGCTGATCCTCCGCGCCGTCGAGCTATCCACCGCAGGCCTGCAAACCTGGATTGGCACTGCCGTGGGCATCGGGGCAGCAGTGGCCGTGGGAGTTTTCTTTTTCAAGGGCACACTTAAGGTGCCGCTCCAGCGCTTTTTCGCTGTCACCAGCGCCATCCTGATCCTGGTGTCAATTCAACTGGCTGTTACCGGTCTGCACGAACTGAGCGAAGCGCGCTGGCTGCCATCGAGCAAAAGCGAAATGGCGCTGCTGGGTCCCATCGTGGCGAATGAATTGTTTTTCTTTGTTTTTGTCTTTGGCGCTGCGGCCCTTCTTGTCTTGCGGGAGTGGCAATCCGCCTCGCACGCTAAGGCGGCCACGGCAGCCCTTAATGACGCGGAGCGCCGTTTGATGGAAGCGCAGAACCGCCGGCAGCGCCGTTGGATGATTGCCGCTGCGGTGATGAGCCTCAGCGTCATTCTGGCGCTGACCGCCGACTTTATTTACGCGCGGGTGAATGCCGCTCCCGTTCAGGCCAAGCCCGTGGAAGCCGTAAACAATCTCGTGCGCATTCCCGTGGTGGAGGTGCAGGACGGCAACCTCCATCTCTTCACCATCAACGTGAACGGGCAATCCATTCGGTTCATGGTGATCAAAAAGCCGGGCGGCTATGGCACCGCTCTGGATGCCTGTCTCATTTGCGGCGCCGATGGCTATCGTCAAGAAGGGCAGAACGTCATCTGCCGCCGCTGCGCCTCCGCGATCTACATTCCTTCGATTGGGCAGAAGGGCGGATGCAACCCCATCGGATTTGCATCGCACATCGATGGCGACACCGTCGTGATCGATGTTGCCGCGCTATCCAAATCCGCCGAGGAGATTCCGAAGTAGGCCGAGGGCAGGCGTTTGGCATGGGCATGTTGCTGCTGCGTTCTTTTCTTTAGGAGGCCGGGGCTTAAGCCCCGGCGAAAAGCCACTCAGAGCACCGGGCTTTAGTCCCTGAAGAAAGCTTTTCTGGGATTTTCGGGAGGGCACGACTTCAGTCGTGCCGCAAGCGGCACGAAAACTGATCCGGCTTTAGCCGCTGAGGGCCGCCTTCTTCAGTCTGCCGAAATACTCGAAAACGGACGTTGTTTTTGGATGAACAGAAGGTCTGACCATTTGAAATGTTCCTTCGACTTGTAGCCGATTCATTCACTCGCCGGCCCCGCCGCAAGCTGTTGACCATGGCCGCACTCGCGCTGGGCATGGCCGTAGCAACGGCGGCCCTGAGCGTCTCTCTGGACGTCGGCGACCGTCTGGCGCAGGAATTCCGCAGCCTCGGCGCGAATCTCCTTGTCACCCCGCAAGCCGATTCCTTGCCGCTGGAAATTGGCGGCGTGGACTACCGTCCCGCAAACGCGGGCGCCTATCTGCCGGAAGCCGACCTCGGTAAACTAAAAACTATTTTTTGGCGATTCAATATCATGTCTTTCGCCCCCGTTCTCGACGTGCCCGTAGACGCAATCGCCGTGAGCCCTAGAGCACCGGTATCCATTCATGCGCTTGGCAAAACCACCCTCATCGGCACCTGGTATGACCGCGAGGTTCCCATCCCCGACGGCACCACCTATGAAACCGGAATTGAGAAAACCAATCCCTGGTGGCATGTGGAAGGGAAGTGGTTCAAGGACAATTCCACGGACTGCGTCGTTGGAACGGGATTAGCCAAACGCTTTGCCCTCAAGCCGGGTGACGCCCTGAATGTATCCGCGCCAGACAAATCCACCCGGATGGCCCTCACGGTGGTCGGAATTCTGACGACCGGCGGGCCGGAAGATGACGCCATCGTTGCTTCGCTTGGCCGCGCCCAGCAACTCGCGAACAAGCCCGGCCAATACCGCCGCCTCTATGTCAGCGCGCTGACCAAACCCGAAGATGCCTTCGCCCGCAAAGATCCCAAGACCATGACTCCGGCGGAATTCGATACCTGGTATTGCACCCCCTACATCAGCGCCATCGCCCTGCAAATCAGCGAAGAGTTGAAGGGCACGGATGTGCACGTGATTCGCCGTGTCGCCGAAGGTGAAGGCACCATTCTCACGCGCGTGCGCACCCTGCTCTGGCTGGTGACGTTCGCCGCGCTCCTGGCTTCCGCGTTGGCCGTGGGCGCCTCCGCCGCCGCCTCCGTCATCGAGCGCCGCACCGAAATTGGCCTGATGAAGGCGCTTGGTGCGGGCTCGGCTCTTGTCGGAGTGTTGTTGGCCGCCGAGCAGTTGCTGCTGGCCTTTGTAGGCGGCGGCATCGGTTATGCGCTCGGCATCGTATTGGCGCGCATCCTCGGTGAACGCATTTTCGGCTTCACGCCCGCTCCGAATCTCTTCGTGCTGCTCATTATTCTTGCGCTTGCGGCACTTATTACCCTATTGGGCAGCGCGTTTCCGTTGCGCCGGGCTTCCCGCTATGATCCCGCGCCCATTCTGCGAGGCGAGTGATGCCCACCAACGCAATGTTTTGGCGCATCGTGCGAAGGCTGCTCACCGCGAACTATGCCCGCCTGTTCGTGATTCTGCTCGCGCTGGGAGCGGGCGCGGCGGTAACCTCCGCTCTTCTCAATCTTCAGATTGACGCTAAACGCCGCCTCACCACCGAATTTCGTGCCCTCGGCGCGAACGTGATCGTGGCTCCGCGTGATGCGGGCACGGACGGCAATGGCGCGACGCTGGATGAAGCAGTGCTGGCGCGATTACCCGCCGAACACGATGGCAAGCCCGTCCCGGCCGTGGCCTTCCTGTACGTAATCGGCGAAATCGCCAAGGCCGGTGAACTCCATTTCGAGCCAGCAGTGCTCGCGGGAACCCAAGGACACGGCCTAACCGAGATTCGCCCCGGCCGCCGCAGCGAATACCTCGTAACTATGGAGAACGATCCCGATGCCTGCGAAGTTGGCGCAAAAGCCGCCACACAATTTCAGGTTCACGCGGGGGACTCTCTGCAACTCCGAAATGGTGGACGCACAGCCGCCTGCAAGGTGTTTGCGGTGGTAGCCACGGGCGGCGCGGAAGATACGCAGATTTTCACGCGCCTCACTACCGCCCAGTCCCTCGCCAATCTCCCCGGCCGCATCAGCCTGATTCAACTCAGCGTCACCGGCACCCCCGATTCGCTGAATCACTTTATTTCCCAGCTTGCCCACAACCTTCCCGCCGTTGACGTTCGCGGCATCAAGCAACTTGCCGAAGCCGAAGGCCGCATCTACAACCGCATCAGCGGCCTGCTTTCCGCAACGGTAATCCTCGTGCTCATCCTCACGTCGCTCTGCGTTATGGCGGGCATGAGCAACGTGGCCATCGAACGCAAAAATGATGTCGGCCTGATGAAGGCCATTGGCGGCTCCGTGCGCCGCGTCGTACGGCTCTTCCTCGCCGAGGCCATCCTTATGGGAATTGTCGGAGGCTTGCTGGGCTCGGCGTTCGGGTTACTCGTCTCGATATGGCTTGGAAAAGCCGTGTTTGGCGTGGCTGCGCAGCCCCGGTGGATTGTGTATCCTATTTCCGTGGCCATCACCGTGATCGTCTCCATCGCCAGCGCGTTTCCGTTGCGCCGTCTGGCCAGCATTCGTCCAGCCTCCGTGTTCCGAGGTGAAGCGTGAGTTCCCAGGTCGTGATCGATTCATTGGTGAAGGAGTACGGAACCCTGCGCGCCCTGGACGGCATCTCCGTGAAAATTCAGGCTGGCGAGTGGGTCGCCCTGATGGGCCCCTCCGGCTCCGGCAAAACCACCTTGATCAATATTCTTGGTGGCCTCGATACGCTGACCTCCGGCCACGTTGTGGTGGACGGCGTCGATCTGGCCAATCTCGGCGAGGGCGATCTGGTGCGTTACCGCGCGGAGAAAATTGGCTTCGTCTTCCAGCAATTTCACCTCGTGCCCTATCTGAATGCTCTCGAAAACGTTATGTTGGCGCAGTATTTTCATAGCATCACGGACGAAGCGCAGGCCGCCGAAGCGCTGAAACGCGTGGGCCTCGGTGACCGCCTGACGCACCTCCCTTCGCAACTTTCCGGCGGCGAGCAGCAACGCGTGGCCATCGCGCGTGCCCTCATCAATCAGCCGAAGCTCATCCTCGCCGATGAGCCCACTGGCAACCTCGACGAAGCCAACGAGGAAATCGTGCTCGGTTTGTTCCGCGAACTCCACAGCGCGGGCCACACCATCCTCATGGTCACTCACGACCCCGATATCGCCCAGCAGTCGGACCGCCGCATCGAGTTGGTGCACGGCCATCTCGCCGTTGACCAGCGCGTCACCATGGACGATGGCATTCACTTCGATCACCTGCTCGAACAGATCTGGGTCTGCGGCGAAGAAGGGAACAAGGCTGACGTCGAGCACATCCGCACGCCCGGCGGAGTGGACCCCGGGCGCACCCTGGCGCGCATGGAAGATCTGCATTTGGTGAGCGTCGAGGATCACGAGGTTCGACTAACGGAACGCGGCCAGAGCCGCGCCCGCGATGTAGTGCGCCGCCACCGCCTGGCGGAACGCCTGTTCAAAGACACCTTCCGCATTGATGATCACGAAGCCCACACGCAGGCCTGCAAATTCGAGCACATCATCAGCCCCGAACTCGATCAACGCATCTGCTCGTTCCTCGGCCATCCCACCACCTGCCCCCACGGCAATCCCATTCCCCCAGGCGATTGCTGCAACCACAAAACCAAGGAAGACGCCCACTGATCGAGGTTAATGTAGTGGCCGGTCTTCAGACCGGCAAACGGACTTTCAGGATTATTCATTCCGGCGGTAGACTCTTTACTGAGAACTGACAACTGAAAACTGACAACGCAACACTCTTCCCCCATGCCCATACCCATCGACCACCGCAAGAAACCCACGGCCGTAAAGATTCACGTGAAAACCGGCGCCGGTGTGGACATCACCTGGGCCGATGGCCACGAGAGCCATTTCGACTTTCCGTATCTCCGCGACAATTGCCCATGCGCCACCTGCAACGACGAGCGCGCAAAGAAAGAAGCCTTCTCCTCCAACGCGCCCGCACCCTCCGCCGTCTTGCCGATGTTCAAGCCCAAACCGCGCGCACAATCCGCCACGCAAGTAGGGAACTACGCCATCCAGATCAATTTCAACGACGGCCACTCCACGGGAATTTTCAGCTACGACTATCTCCGCTCCATGTGTCCCTGCACCGATTGCGCCAAAGCCTTCCGCACCCCCGCCACATAGAAGTTTGGCGTTCGGAACTTTGATTTTTTTTGAGATGCGTGTCTGTCCGCCATGCAACAAAAGTAGAACCCTGTCATCCTGAGAGGCGCGCAGTTTGCGTCTCGAAGGACCTCAACTGACACACCCCGCGCAATTCCAAGTTGCATGCTTCAACTTCATACACGGCCCATACATTGTCATTCCGACCGGAGGGACGGCGGTTTTGGCCGTCCCGGAGTGGAGGAATCACTCTTCAATTTCAAATTTCACGCTTAATTAACCGGCGTCTCCAAGCTCTTCAACTTCTCCTGCACCCCCGGTGCCGCCTTCGAATTCGGTTGCAATTGCAGATATTTCTCAAAAGCCTGCTTGGCTTCGCTCTTCTTCCCCAATTGCAAATACGCATCCCCCAAATTCAAGTACGCGATGGCGCGATTTGGGTCCAGCGCAATCGTCTTTTGGAACCACTCGATGGCCTCGCCATACTGCCCCAACTTGAACATCGCAAATCCCGAGTTATTCGCGAACAACGCGATGTCCGGCTTCATCTGCGCAGCTTGCTCGAATTTCTCCGCTGCCTCGCTGTACTTCTTCTCTTTATACAGCCGCATGCCTTCATCGTTTGTTGCTGCGGCGATATCCTTTGCGCCTGTCACGCCAGCTTCTACGCCAGTCGCCGCCGTTCCGCCACTCTTGCCACCCACCTGCCCATTTTGAATTTGCGCTTCCGCGGCCGCCAACTGCTTTTTCAACTCCGCATTCTGCGCCGCTTCCTTGCGAATCTCCTCGCGCAACTGTTCCAACTGCGCGTTCAGCTTGATGCCTTCATCCCCCAACTGCGCCGAATTCTCGTTCAGGAATTCCGTCTCGTGGTTCAGCTCGAAAATGAAATCGCCACCCTCGCTTCCCGGCAAATTCCCAAAAGCTGGTGTCTGATGAGAAAGCGCGGACACCGCTGGGGTAACGTACGCCGCGAGTTCTGTCGCCGTCACCACACCATCGCCATTCAAATCCGCGCGCCCGTCCAGTGCCTGCAGCAACGTCCACGTAAACACCGAATGCCCGTTCGGCCCGTTGTCCGCCACTTGCTGGTCCGCTCCGCCGGCAGTAAACATCTGCCGCGCCGTCCGCCGCGAAATCTCCAGCAGGTAATTGCCCAGGCCCAGCGTTCCCCCGCCGCGCGTCAAAGCCAGCCCGCTGTAACACGAATCCATCACAAACAAAACGTGCTTCGCCGGAATAGCTTCCGCAATGTCCTGGAAATTCGTCATTGAAATCGCCTGGCCCTCGTAGTTCGTCAAGTCCGCGTCCACGGGAATGATGTAGCCCAGGTCGCGTCCAGACGCCAGGTGCCGCGTGGCGCCATGCCCTGCGAAAAACACGAACACGCGATCCTCGTGTTTCACCAAATCCGGATTCCCCAGCTTGTCTCCCAGTAGCGACAATATGTTCTGCCGCGTCGCTTCCTTGTCCAGCAGCAAAAACGTGTGTTCCGGCTTAAAATTGTATTTCTTGATCAGCAGATCGCGCACGGCCTGCGCGTCGTTCGCCGCGTAACTCAGCTTCGGCCATGTCTGGTAGGTATCTACACCAATCACCGCGGCCCAACTGTCCCGGTAAATCGACGCCGGTGCCGCCTGCGTTTGCGCCGTATCCAACCCGCGCATCCCTTCAACGGCGAACGCGCTGCCGTTCCACGATGCAAACTGGTATCCATCCTTCTGCAGCGTCTCAATCAAACTTGGCAGCACTTCCAGCGTCACTTTGTGTATGTCGTGGAATAAGATGATGCCGTGCCCCTGTTTTTCCACCTCCTGCACCACGCGCTGCGCAATCGAATTCGGCACAGGATCGGCCCAATCCTCCGAATCCACGTTCCACAAAATCGCCTTCATCTTGTCGCTCTGCACTTTGGAAAGAATGCCTGCATTGATCGCCCCATAAGGCGGGCGGAACAGCACCGGCGGTTCTTTCATAATGGTTGTTAGCAACGCACTGGTCGTCTCGATTTCTTCCGTGTAGCCCGCTTCCGTCATTTTCGGCAGCACCGGATGGCTGTAGCTGTGATTTCCCAGCGTCGATCCTTGCGCCAGGATGCGCGTGCTGACCGCCGCCGTTGCCGTGAGCTTCGCTCCTGCCTCGGTAGTTTCCGGCCCAAGATTCCGTCCCACCTGAAAGAAAACCGCCTTCAACCCATACTTCTTCAGGATTTCCAGAATTTGGTCGGTGTAGCGTGGATGCGGCCCGTCATCGAACGTCAGCACCAGCGTCTTCGGTGGCAAGTCCGTGCCAAACACCTCATCGCTGGTTGTTTTTTTCTTCGCGCCGCCGCCGCGCGATTCGGCCGGAGGCAGCGAGCCTTCAATCTCTTTCAGAATCTTCTCGCGCGTATATTTCTGCTGCAGAAAACTGACGTACCGTTCCCAAGCCTCGCGGTGAACCACCATCCCCCGCGTCTGCAGGTTCCCCAGAATCTCCCCGATTTCTTTCTGATAGAGCGCCCGAATCTGCGCCAGCGCCGCCAAATCATCTCGGATTCGCCCCTGCAGCTTCGCATTTGCCGCCGTTTCCGGCGCCGCCGCTAGCCCTTCCAGCAAATCCCGGAAGGCTAGTTTATCCGCGTCGCGATATTCCGCATGAGCTTCCACGCGGCCCAAAAACTCTTCCGCAGGAGCCGTCTGCCCATCCACGAGGCCTTTTGTGAGCAGCGCTTCCAGCGCCGCCAGCTTCTCCTCATTCTGCTGAAAAAGTATCTTCCCCGCCGTGGACGCGCGCTCCTTCACTCCCGGGTCCAGCGCCCCTGCTCCGTTCATCAAGACGATAATCTTCCGGTAATTGGCAACAATCTCATCGCAATCATTCGCCACAGCCGAATTCGCGCCCGCTTGCCCGCAAGCCGGCAAACATGCCAACAAAAGCATTGCGAAGCACACTGCCCAAGACCTGATCCTTGCTGTTTTCATGATCCGCCGCCGCTGAAATGTCCTTCTCTGCAAAATCATGACTCACGCCCGCCCAGAAATCCAGCAGCGTCTGTCAATCGGTTGCCCGCGAATCTTTTCAAACCTGCCCAAACTAGACTTGCTCCAGAAAAGGTGCGAGCATGGAAATCGCAGGTCAATAGTCCTTCTAAATAATGAGCAGCTCCTCCAACAACCCGGCAGCCCACAGCCGCCTGGGTAACGGAATTCCGCGTGTTCTGGTTGCCACAACCGCGCTGCTGAGCTTCATCTCCTTCTGGCGCGCCGCTGCAATCGTACTAAATGACCTCGCTTCTTCCGCTTATTACGCCGGTGGCGAAGCCGAGGGCTACATCGGCAAAGCCGCTCCCTGGTTCATCCTCGGCATCATGCTGTTCTCCTATTGCGTGCGCGCGATCTATGTCGAGAGCTGCAGCATGTTCGTGCGCGGCGGCGTCTACCGCGTCGTCAAAGAGGCCATGGGCGGCACGCTGGCCAAATTCAGCGTCTCCGCCCTGATGTTCGATTACATCCTCACCGGCCCTATCAGCGGCGTGTCCGCGGGCCAGTACATCGTCGGCCTGTTCAACGAAACCTCCGATTACATCCATCTCGGCTTGCACATTTCCCCGGGTCTCGGTGCCGCATGCTTCGCCATCATGTGCACGCTCTATTTCTGGTGGTACAACATCAAGGGCGTCCACGAATCCAGTCAGAAGGCCATGCGCATCATGCAGATCACCACCGTCATGGTCGTGATCCTGATCTCTTGGTGCGTCTACACCGTTTTGATCCGCCACCCGGCATTGCCGCCCTTCCCGACGACTCATAACATCAAGCTCGGTCCCAACGCCCTCGGCTGGCTCTATGGCGTGAAATTTGCCCACATGGCTGCCTTTATCGCGATTTTCGTGGGGTTGGGGCACTCCGTCCTGGCCATGAGCGGAGAAGAATCCCTCGCCCAGGTCTACCGCGAAATCGAGCATCCCAAACTCCCCAACCTAAAAAAAACGGGCTTGGTCATCTTCGTCTACAGCCTGGTCTTCACCTCGCTGGTCTCCTTCTTCGCCGTAATGATTATCCCCGACGCCCAGCGCCAGCATTTCCTCGAGAACCTCATCGGCGGCCTGGCCATGAACCTCGAAGGCCCATTCCTCCTGCGCCTGGTTTTCCACGGCTTTGTGGTCGTGGTGGGCACCCTCATCCTCGCCGGCGCGGTGAACACCGCCATCGTCGGCTCCAACGGCGTCCTCAATCGCGTCTCGGAGGACGGCGTCCTCGCCGACTGGTTCCGCCAGCCGCACCGCAAGTTCGGCACTTCCTACCGCATCATCAACATCATCGCCGCCCTGCAAATCCTCACTATCATCATCAGCCGCGGCCAGGTCACTTTCCTCGCGAACCTATATGCCTTTGGTGTCATCTGGAGTTTCGCCATGAAGGGCTTGGCCGTCCTCGTGCTCCGCTATACGCATCCCGGCGATCGCGAATATCGTGTGCCCTTGAACTTCCGCATCTTCGGGCTGGAACTTCCTTTGGGGCTCAGCTTAATCACACTCACGCTTCTGTGCATCGCGGTCATCAACCTCTTCACCAAGCCCGAAGCCACCGTTGCGGGCGTCACCTTTTCCATTTTTCTCTTTATCGTCTTCACGGCTTCGGAAAGATACACGCGTCATGCGCGCGGCATGGCCCAGCACGTCGAGATGGACCAGTTCCACCTGGCCATGGAAAGCGAGATCACCCCGGAATCCGTTGGCGCTCGCGCGGGCAATATTCTGGTGCCCGTCAGCAATATCCATGCGCTCTATCACCTGGGGAATGTGCTGGAGCGCGTGAAACCCGGCCGCCGCGACGTCGTCGTCTTGCATGTGCGCCTGTTACGTCGCTCCGCTTCGGGCGAATATGATCTGGAAGCCGAGCAGCTTTTTGGAAGCATCGAGCAGCAGTTGTTCTCGCAAGCCCTCTCCATCGCCGAAAAACGGGGCAAGACGATTCGCCTCGCCGTGGTGGCCGCCAGCAATCTCTGGGACGGCATCCTGCGCGCCGCCACCTCGCTGCAATCCAGCACCATTGTCCTCGGCCACTCACCCAAGGAATCAACCGAGGAGCAGGCCCGGCAGATTGGCGATGCTTGGGAAAAACTCGGCGATCCCAAGCCACAGTTCAACCTCGAAATTCATTATGCCAATGGCGACAAGGTCTACAAGGTGCTCGGCCCGCACGCCCCCAACCTTACCGCCAACGAAGTGAATCTCCTCCACCGCTTGTGGTTGCGCTTCAGCGAATCCATCGCCCCGCTCGAATTCCACCACCACGACGTGGTCCACTTCTCTCTCGAAGAACTACAGAAAGAACTCGACGAGGGCCACGAAGAAGAAGTCCTCAACCGCCTCCGCGCCCACCTGGATGCCAACCAGAAGAAAAAGCCTCAGCCCGACTAGCCCACCTCCTCTACTGCGCATGGTTGCCCCAGGCACGGAGTTTGTGCCTGGGTCTTGGGTTTTTCTTGTGGCACAGTCACTCCTGCTTGCCCTGAGCTTCGAAGGGACTGTGCTCTTGGGTTCGCCTCCGTAGGGGTCCGGCACCGTTTACCCTGAGATGCGAGGGGCTGGAGCTCATCTCGGCGAACCGTATCCGCAAAAACCCTACACCGCGCTAGTGCAATGCCCGCACTTCTTCGCCGCCACGGGAATGGGCATCGCGCACTGCGGACAATCCTTCGTCGTAACCGGCGGCGCGGGCGGCACGGGCTTCGGCATCCACTTGTTCACCGCGCGCACCGCGATGAAAATGGCAAACGCCACGATCAGAAAGTTGATGATCGTGTTGATGAAGTTGCCGTAATTCAGTGTGGGAGCGCCCGCCGCTTTGGCCGCCGCAAGCGTGTCAAAGTGCTTGTCGCTGAGGCTTATAAACAGGTTGGAAAAATCCACATGACCAATCAAGCGTCCCAGCGGCGGCATCAGGACATCATCCACCAGTGACGCCACGATCTTTCCGAACGCCGCGCCAATAATCACGCCAACCGCTAAATCCAACACGCTCCCGCGCATGGCAAATTCTTTGAATTCTTTGAACACAGTTCTTCTCCTTCTTCAAATAACAATAATCGTAAATCGTTTCCTCGGACGAAATCCCGGATTCGGAAAAGGACTTCACTGGCCACGCATTATAACGGTAGAACTCCTAAGGTTGCCGCAAAATCAGGATGGCACCCATCAGCCCGCGGACAATCATTACCAGCCCCGCGACCGCCAGCAGTTTCCCGACCCACAGAAACGGCACACGCGTCACCGCCAGCATCAGCGCGCCCAGCAGCACCAGCGATACCCCGCGGTTCCACTTCTGCCAGCGCATCCACCACTGGCCCGGTCTCGCTAGCGCCAGGAATCCCCAGGCGAGTAGCGCAACGCTGATGATCAACCAGGGAATGCTTCGCCGATCGACGTAAATTCGCCCTTGCAACCCCAGCCACATCACCAGCGCCCCAAGCAGCAGGAACACCAGTTCCACCATGAGTTCCATGAGGCGCGCAGGGGAGAGCATGGGTGTCCTACGGTACGCGTTCGATGCGCAATTTCTGGATGACAACGGGCACGCGCGGGCGGTCGCTGCCATCGCGCGCAACATTCGAAATTTTGTCGGCCACGTCCTGGCCTTCCACCACTTCTCCGAAGATCGTATGGTGATTGTCCAGGTGCGGCGTGGGCGCAACGGTGATGAAAAACTGGCTCCCATTTGTCCCCGGGCCCGCATTCGCCATGGACAATTTGCCCGCTTTGGAATGCCGCAACGACGGATGGAACTCGTCCTGGAACGTGTACCCGGGGCCTCCCCGGCCGTCTCCCTGCGGGCATCCGCCCTGGATCATGAACCGGGGAATCACACGGTGAAACACAAGGCCGTCGTAGTAATTGCGCTTCTCTTTTTTGCCGGACCTGGCGTTCACGAATTCTTTTGTGCCCTCGGCCAGCCCGATGAAATTCTCCACGGTCTTGGGAGCTTCCTTCTCAAACAGCCGGCAAACAATATTGCCCTGTGATGTCTCGAAAATTGCGTACGTTCCTGCCGCTCGCGCCATCGGTTCTCCTTTGAAAAAGTGGACTCATCCATCGTACACGACGCCCTCGTGCTTCGGCTACTCGACCACCACAATCAGCTTGGCGTTGTACACAGTGCCATTCGCCGTGGCGTTCACCAGCACACTGTAGGTACCGGCGGGCGTTGGAACTTTCCTTGGCGGCGGCGGTGGAATAATCATAGTTCCGCCTCCGCCACAACCCGCGATCACCAGCACCGCCGCAAGTACGCAACAACCAAACACCCATTGCAATCGGACCGGAGCCCCGCGCGACACGAGGTAAAGTGCCAGAAGAATAGCAAGCGCCAGCACGGCAACACTTCCGGCGGGCAGCCTTGGCGAGCGCTCTATCGGCACAGGGAGATTCGCGGCCTGCGTAAACGTGTAGGCGTTAATTGCCAGCGTCGCTGTGCTGGGGCCGCTGACCGTGGGTGTCGCGGGATTCACACTGCATCCAAAACTCCCGGAAGAAGGTAAGCACGTCAACGCAATCGGCATGGAAAATCCATCAATACCGTTCAGAATCAACACGGCGTTGCCGGTTTGCCCGGAAGGAATCACAATCCGCGGAGCACCAAACGACAGTGAAAAGGTGCCAAGATTCACATTCACGGTGGCGGGGGCGCTCGTCGAAGGGTTGTAAACCGAATCTCCGCTGTAGACAGCCACCACCTGATTGCTTCCATTCGACATCGAGAGGGCGGGCACAGGGCCCGAAGGACTTGCCTTTGAGGTCGCCGTCCCGGTTGGCGCCAAGTTCCCTGGCAAGCCCTGACCGTTCACATAGAACACAACTGTTCCGGTGGGCGCTGGTGCAGTCCCGGACGCACTCTGCACCGTGGCCGTGAAGCCGGCGCTCTGCATCCGCGTGATACTTGCTGGAGTCACCAAAAGCGTGGTGGTGGACGCCGATCGAGCGGAAGCTGCCACGACGATTGGATTCGCATACGTGGCCGTAGCCGATGTCCAATTGCTGTCGCCCGGGTAGCTGACGCTGAGAGTAAGCGATCCTGCGGTCTGCAAGTTCGTGAAAGTAGCCGTGGCGACACCCCACGGGTATCCGCCCGCATAGTTGGAAGAAACAAGCGGGGCCGTGGCCGTTGTGGCACCGAGTGTAAAGCTGACGTTACCCGAAGGTGGAGCGCCGAACCCAGTTCCAAGTGCGACGCTCACCAGCAGGTTTCCGCCGAGCGGGACACTGGGTTCAATAAACGGGATCAGAATCTCGGGAGTTCCTTTCGTGATGGTAAACGTGAAGGGTCCAACGGTCGAAGCCTGATAGCTTGGATCGCCAGAGTAGCTCAGCATAATGGCATGAGTGCCCACCGAAAGACTGCTCGGCGGATACCCGGCAACCCCCTGACCGTTAATTGGCACCTGCTGTGCGTTGGTGCCGTCCGTAAACGTCACTGTGCCGGTGGCGAGCCCGTAAAGTTGTTGGCCATTCGTGCCATACGGTTCGCCCGTAAAGATCCAACGTTCGCCGTAACCTGCTTGCCCGCCAGAGTTGATCACGATTCCCGGAGGGCCATACGCGACAAACGAGATGGAACTCGTTTCTGGAGTTACCGTGAGACTCACGGGAGTTGAAGTGCTTGGTCCGAAGACGCCGTCCCCGCCATATTCGGCGCTCACTTGGTAGGTGCCTCCGGGAAAGAAACCCACCGGTTCATTCGCCGTTCCATTGGAAAGCGGGATTGCTTCGTTTCGTTGCAGCGGGAGGCCGCTGGTGGTGCTGATCGCGATGTCGCCCGACGGTGTGCCAGAGCCGGGCGTCGCCGCGACGTTTGCCGTAAACGTAACGGAAGTGCCGTGAACGATAGACGTCGGCGAAAGCGAGAGCGTGGTTGTAGTGGGCACAAACGAAATCTTGTTCCAATTCGTAACCAACGCATTCGCATCGATGGAACCCAGGCCACTAGCAAGATCGTAACCAGGCCCAGCGGCATACGCCTGCAAGGAATAGAAACCATCGCCATTCGTATCCAACGAGCAATCAGGAGTGCCCTGCACGCACGGGACATTGTTCGTGCCCATGGTCACGTCGTGAAAAACGGCGGGCTGCTGCCGTGCCATCGCATAAAGTGTGTAATTGGCTTGCCCCTGCCGCCCAAATTTCTGGTTCACCAGTGCCATGATCCCGGCCATCCCAGGCGAAGACGCGGACGTACCTCCCACAAGCAGAACCGGCGCGGGGTTGCCCGCCGCTGCAGCGCAATTGTCCGTGCCCGTACAGATGGCATAGGCGCTCAAATTGCTGGAGCCAATAGCAGCAAACAGCGACATATCCGGCAAATCGCGCACGCTATCATCCGGGACTCCCGGAGCCGTTTGCCAAATGGGCTTCGCATATCCCGCCAGACACACCACGTTTCCGGAACCATCTGTGGTGGAATTCATGCAACTGCTGGCCCCACCGCCCCCGCCGAGGATGGACCCCGTGTTATTGAAGATGTTCAGCCCAAAAGGCGCGTCCCAGGCTTGCTCGGGAAGTGTCGCTTTCAACGACCCGTTGCTCGCATCGTTGCTCTGATTCCAGAAAGGTGCGGCGCTGGAAGATCCGGAAGCGTAGTCCGCGTAATAAAAATCAGTGCCTCCCACGGCCACGTTCCACGCCGTGGACGCGATCCCGTTCACGCCCAACCCCTGCGTGGCAGCCTGCTCCCCATCAAAATCACAACCTGCGGACCCACTATCACCGGAAGCAACGAAAACCGTCTGGCCTTGCGCCGCCGCTTGCTCCCACAGCCCGGACCACATCTGGTTTCCGGCGGCATTGAGCGCGGCTTCGCAGCCTGAAAAACTCACACTGAGAACGGATGCCTGGTTGTCCTCAATTGCCCGGATCGTCGCCAAATCAATAGGATCCGTCACCTGGCTGCCATCGGAGATATAAAGATTCACCGTCGCGTTCGGCGCTACCGCGCCGCTGAGCTCCACATCGAGATACGCTTCGATGTCCGAGACCGGGAACGGCTCTATCCCTGGATCACCCCCATCAATCACCACCTGCGTGGGATTGCTGGAAAGCCCGAAGAGCTGCCGGTAGGCGTTCACCACATTCAAATCGATGTTGGACTCGCCGATGATCCCAATCGTCTGCCCGGCGCCGTTGACTCCTGCCGTGTATAGCGGAGCGATGTCGTACTGCGTCGCAAAATCTTCCGGACCAATCGCGTAAAAGCCTGCACTGCCTCCAGGATCCGTGAAGAGGGGCATGGCTCTGCCGGTTGCGCGGGAATAGGAGGCTGGCCCCACGGCTCGAATCAAAGGCCTGAGCCGAAAATTGTTGATGGGAGATACTCCGCGCACAATCGGCGCGATTGCTTCCGGAATTGTCAACTCAGCGGCGTTGGCATAGTGGATTTCGCCTTTGATGTTGTACTGGTGAATCTCAGAGTGAAAGGCCTCCCGCACGTTTGCCGCTGTTCCGGAAAACTCCAGAAGCCGCTTGCTCTGTGTTACCGCCGCTACGCGGAAACCGTGGGACAAAAGCCAGTTCCTGGCGCCCTGAATGTCGGAATCCGCCGGGCCGAAAAGCTCGCCGAATTGCACCGGAGTCAGCCATTTGTGAAACGCAGTTGAACCAGGGTTATGCACGTCGGCCAGGAATTGACGCAGAGCCGCCTCGCGCTCTGGCGGGCGATTGAGCATCAGCAACATGCGATTCGCTGCGAACGAATCGGGCACGGCGCCCTGGTCGGTACCTGAGCGCGCCAGCGGGTGCACCGTGCTGGGCAGCGTCACTCGTTTCGTTTCATCAATGGCCTGGGTTACGAGAGGGCTCGGCGGGTTCTGGGCATCGGTGATTAAAGGCGCCACAAGGCCAGCCACCAGCAGACAGAACAAGGAAGCGCAGGAAGACAATCTCGGCACAGACTCCATCAGCGGAGCCTCACGGAATTAGGGACGCAATAAAGGTTGCAATGGCTCACGCTCAACTTACAGCTTGCAATCCAACGACACGGCATTTCTCGCACGGTCGCAGTATAGAATTCGCAACTTGCGAAGTAAACTCCCATGCCTCTGCGGCCGCGAGGACTTACCAGCCTTTTTGTTTACGGAGTTCGGTGATGTGCGCCGTGTGATGCCTGCCGTGCCAGGAATACAGAAACAGCAGCCAGTCCACATTCTTGACACCGTAATCCGGATGCACCAAAGTCCGCGCATATTGTTCCGTCTTCACGGAACGCAGTAGCCGCACCCAGCGCTCGTGCAAAGGCTCCAGGAGCTTCAGCGAGATTTCCACCGGCGCGCTCCGGGCATCCTCCAGGTTGGCCCAAACGCTTTCGTCGTACGGTTTGATCGTCGGCTGATTTTCCGTCAACGCGAACCGCAACCGTATGTACGCGTTCAAGTGGCTGTCCACAAGGTGATGCACCACCTGGCGAACCGTCCAGCCTCCTTCGCGATACGGAGTATCCAATTGCGCGTCGCTGAGTCCCGCAACCGCCGCCCGAACCTTCGCCGGTGTCGCGGCCAACTCCTCGATCGCCGCCTGGCGCAGCGCCGGAGTCACTTCCTTTGGCAATTCAAATTTCCCGACGGGATAGCGCGCATCCATGGAAAAACCTCCTCATCGTCTGGGGCCATCGGCTTTCACTGTAGATAGATGCCCCGCGACGAGTCCATTGGTATATGCGGTCGGAGCCATGCCAATTTGGCTGCATCTTGCCGGAGCGGAAAGAAACAATGGTGGGGTTTCGCAGCGCCAGTCGGTTTCAGGACTTTCCTGTACGCCACTCGCCGACCTGCCGCGAGGCAATGCACAAGAGGAAGAGCAGGATGGCCCCGCGCAGAAACGTGTAATAAGAAATAAATGCACCGTCGGCCGGTACAAAGTCCGGCCAAATGCCAAAGGCCGCCAGCGCGCGCAGGATAATCGTCAGCACCGTGCTTACGATTCCTAGCCAATAGCTGTAAATCGCAATATGTTTCTCCATCATAGGCTCCCTGGAACCCTTCATTTTCTGGGCAAAATTGACCTTATTTGAAACCTACGCCCGCCCCTATTCGCTGTCAATCATCTGTAACCGCGCACTTTCCAGGCCCGCACTTCTCTCTTTGGACCAGGATGTTACAATCATCGTTCGCTCTGTACCGCCGGGTCCCCGTTGCGAATCTAATTTCCGGAGCCATTCGCATGCACAAGGTCGTAATCATCGGAAGTGGCTGTGCCGGTCTGACCGCGGCTATCTATGCTGGGCGCGCCAATCTTAGCCCTCTCGTTCTGGAAGGGCACGAACCCGGCGGGCAACTCTCCCTGACCACTCACGTCGAAAATTATCCCGGCTTTCCCGACGGCATTCTCGGACCCGAATTGATCGAGAACATGCGCAAACAGGCCCAGAAATTCGGCGCGCACTTCAAAGCGGGCACGGTCAGCGAAGTGGATCTCACCACCCGGCCGTTCAAAATCAAGGCGGGCAACGAAGTTTACGAGGCGCAATCGCTGATTGTCGCGGCCGGCGCTTCCGCGCGTCTCCTCGGCCTCAAGGGCGAAAAGGAACTCATCGGACGCGGCCTCTCCACCTGCGCCACTTGCGACGGTTATTTCTTCCGCGGTAAACCCATTGCGGTCGTCGGCGGCGGCGACTCCGCCATGGAGGAGTCTAATTTCCTTTCGCGCTATGCCAGCAAGGTCTACCTGATTCACCGCCGCAATGAATTTCGCGCTTCCAAGATCATGATTGATCGCGCCAGGGCCAACTCCAAAATCGAGTTCGTCACTCCTTTTGTCGTCGAGGAAATTCTCTCGCCCGCGGGTCTCGTTAGCGGCGTTCGTCTCCACCAGGTGCAATCCGGAGAGAAGCGCGAGATCGCCCTCGACGGCGTCTTCGTCGCCATCGGCCATGATCCCAATTCGATAATATTCCGCGGCAAACTCGAAATGGATGACAACGGCTACCTCATTCCACGCCACGGCAGCTTGACCAGCGTCCCGGGCGTTTTTATCGCTGGCGATGTTCAGGACCATCGCTACCGCCAGGCCGTCACTGCGGCCGGCTCCGGGTGCATGGCGGCCATTGACGCCGAAAAGTTCCTCGAAGAGCACAAAGGCTAGCTAGCCACTAGCCTGCCCCGGAAACTACGGGCATAATCAGATTGTCCATGCTCCGTTCCATTCTTCTCAAACTCTCCGATAGTAAGGGCTTCGCGCACTGGGTCACCTCCAACTCCACAACTCGGCGCGTCTCTCATCGCTTTGTCGCCGGCGAAACTCTGAATGAAGCCATTATGACCTCCCGCATCTGCAACGACGCCGGAATGGCCGTCACGCTGGATTGTCTGGGGGAAAACGTTGCCACGCCGGCGGATGCGCAGAAGGCTCGCGACACCTACCTGAAGATTTTTGACCGCATCGCTGAGGAAAAGTTGAACGCCAACGTTTCCTGCAAATTAACGCAACTCGGGCTGGACCTCAGCGTCGAATTCTGCGAAGGCCTGGTGCTTTCGATTGCGGAGCGCGCCGCGGCCTACGACAGTTTCCTGCGCATTGACATGGAAAGTTCCGTGTACACCCAGCGCACTGTGGAACTCGTCAAGCGCGTCCGCGTGCAAACTCCGGCTGTCGGCGCCGTGATCCAGTCGTATCTCTACCGCAGTGAGAGCGATATTCACGATCTGCTCTCCTACGGTTGCCGCATTCGCCTCTGCAAAGGCGCCTACAAAGAGTCCATCGAAGTTGCCTATCCGCGCAAAGCCGATGTCGACGGGAATTACATGCGCCTGATGCGCATCCTCCTTTCCAGCGGTTTCTATCACGCGATTGCCACGCACGATCCCCGCATGGTTGCGGCAACCATCCGCTGGGCCGCGGAAAAGAGAATCTCCAAGGATGATTTTGAGTTTCAGATGCTCTATGGAGTGCGCGCCGACCTCCAGCGCCAGCTTGTGCGTGATGGCTACCGCGTGCGCATTTATGTGCCCTTCGGCACTGAGTGGTTCCCCTACTTCATGCGCCGCCTGGCCGAGCGCCCCGCCAACATCGGCTTCATCCTCCGCAACTACTTCCGCTCCTGATATTTTGGAGTGCGCCGGCTTGTTTACCCTGAACTTCGAAGGGCCGCCGCTGGCATCCCTGTAGCTCAGGCCTTCAGGCCTGAGGCCTTTCCCCGCCTCACCCCAACGTCTCTCCCGGCCCAATCGCATGAATCTCCAACCCCGGAATGTCCTTCGTCTCCGCGCGCAACCCTTCCGGCGTCCCCGTCAACATCGGAAACGTCGCATAGTGCATGGGAACCACATGCTTCACTCCGAGCAGCCGCGTAGCGACAGCCGCTTCCCGCGGTCCCATCGTAAAAACATCGCCAATGGGCAGGAACGCCACCTCTGGTTTGTAAATCTCCGCGATCAGTTTCATATCCCCGAACACCGCCGTATCTCCCGCGTGATACAGCGTAACGCCACCGGGCAGTTTCACGATGAAGCCCGCCGGCTCGCCGGCATAAAACCTCTGCCCATTCTCGTCAATGGAGTTGGAATGAAAAGCATGCGTCATCGTCACTTGGAAGTCGCCCACCTGTTGCGTGCCGCCTTTATTCCCCGGCAGGCATTGCCCGCCCAGTCCTTTGCCGTCGAGATACAGGTACGTCTCGAAGGTAACGACGATCTTCGGTTTGAACTGTTTCCCCAGCGCCAGCAGGTCACCCATGTGATCTGTGTGCGCGTGCGTCAGAAAAATCGCATCCAGCCGCGCCAGCTTCTTCAGCGATTCCGGGCATTTGGGATTCGTCGTCACCCACGGATCAATCAGCGCCACCTGTCCGCTGGGCGTCGTAATCCCAAACGTGCTGTGGCCGTAATACGTAATTTTATTGCCCTTCAGATCTAACATCTCTGCCTCCGTCGAATTTTATTGACGCGCCAAGCAACGACCACGGCGCACTTCCTTAAATCTCTCCTCGCGTACCCCACCTATCACTTGGCCAGCAGGCTGTGAATCGCGGCTTCGTACGTATCATGATCGCTCGCGCCCACAACATGCCCCACCTGTTTCCCATCCTTGCCATAAAAAAAAGAAGCAGGCAGCGCCCCGTTATAGCCCGGCATCACCGCCTCGGAGAAAGCATCTTCATCGCCCTTTTTCTTGCGGTAGTTCGGAAAGATGGGCTTATACCGCGCCAGAAACCTCCGCATCAGGATTAGGTCGCCATCCTGGTCGAAATCCACGCCAACGACCTGCAAGCCCTTGGGCGCGTACTCTTTAGCCAATTCGTTCAGCATCGGGTACTCGTCGCGGCAGGGTTCGCACCACGTAGCCCAGAACGTCACCAGAAGTGGCTTGCCCTTATAGTGCTGCAGGATCTTCTGATACCCCTGCAAATCAATAAGTTCCGGATCCTTCGCCACGCGGACTTGAGCGGCCGCCAGCGCGATTCCCGCCAGCACGCACAGTGCGACAAACAGCAGCCTCGCTTTCATCCCCCACTCCTCAGGCCCTTATCTTATCGCGTTTGCATGGGTTGAGAATCTCCCCCCACCCACGTAGAATCAATTCCGGGTATTTATGACCTGGCAGGGCCTGAGTCTGGTCGTTTTCGCCAGTTGCGTTGTGCAGGTCCGGCCCGCTGCCTTCAAATAAGGAGATCCCGCATGGCCTACGTGATTGCCGAACCCTGTATCAACACCAAGGACACCGCTTGTGTTGATGTTTGCCCCGTGGATTGCATTCACCCGCGAAAGGACGAGGCGGCGTACCAGTCCGAAACGATGTTGTACATCAGCCCCGCCGAATGTATCGATTGCGGTGCCTGCGTCCCGGTGTGCCCTGTCACCGCTATCTTTGCGCTCGAAGATCTGCCGGAGAAGTGGGCGCAGTTCACGGCGATCAACGCCCAGTGGTACGAAAAGAAGTAATCCACCAATCGCGCCGCGTAGCCTGGCGCGCGCCCTCTCTACGCGCTCCGATCTCTCGGGGCGCGTTGCTTTTTGACGCTCATCCCTTGTCCCGCAGGCTGCTTTTTCTCCCTCTTTGACATCCAATCGTGTGAAACAATCTAGGCTTTGCTGGAGCTCTCGTTGCGCCTTTTTACAATTGGCCGCATTTTGATCGTCCTCCTGATGACGGCCTCTCTGCCGTCTTTTCTTGCCGCGCAGGCGCCTGCTTCGCTTGCTGGCAACTACACAGGAACGCTCCAGGCCGGAGAAGCGCAGCTCCACCTGGTGCTCCACCTCAAGAAGACCGCTGCCGGTGCGTACCTGGCTTCACTCGATAGCCTGGACCAGGGCGTCTACGCCATTGAAGCGACCTCCACCAAAATCGCCGCCGCCACTCTGAATCTCGAAGTCACTTCCGTTGGCGCACACTTTGTTGGCAAAATCTCCCCCGATCACCAGACCATTGACGGCATGTGGTCCCAGGGCGACGCTTCCCTGCCGCTCATATTTCACCGGCAAGCTGCTGGTGCTGCTTCCCACAAACCCGCGGAAGCCATTTTCCCCGTCGAAGGCCTTTGGCAGACCGCGCTGGAAACGCATGGCTTGCGCCTGCGCCTGCAATTGCACGTGTCCCACGACACGGACGGCCAACTCGTCGGCGCCCTGGACAGTCTCGATCAACAAGTCAGCGGCCTGCCGGCCATCCAGATGGAACTCAAGGAAGCCTCTTTTCATTTTGAGATTCCCGCGGTCGCGGGCACGTTTGATGGCACGCTGAGTCCCGGCAAAAATAAGCTGATTGGCCACTGGTCGCAAACTGGCGCGGACGCGAAGATCGAGTTTGTGCGTTCAGATCAACCCCTGGAATTGCGCCGCCCGCAGACTCCGGCGAAACCCTATCCCTATCGCGAGGAGGAGATTTCCTTTTCCAATGCCGCAGCGGGAGTAACCCTGGCCGGCACGCTCACTCTTCCCAAGGGCGCCGGCCCCTTTCCCGCGGCGCTACTCATTGCTGGTTCGGGACCCAATGACCGCGATGAAGCCCTTGCGAGCCACCGTCCATTTCTTGTTCTCGCCGATCATCTCACGCACAAAGGCATCGCCGTCCTCCGTTATGACAAGCGCGGCATCGGCAAATCCACCGGCTCTGTGGACAAGGCAACCACCGTGGACTTGGCGTCCGATTCGCAAGCGGCCCTCGCCTATTTGAAAACCCGTAAAGAGATCGATCCGGCAAAGATCGCGCTGATTGGCCACAGCGAGGGCGCCATGATCGCGCCGCTCCTCGCTTCGCAAACGAAAGATGTTGCCTGGGTTGTGCTCCTCGCCGCTCCCGCCAACGTCGGCGAAGTAACCTTACTCAACCAGTCGGAGCTGATCGGAAAAGCCGCTGATCTGACGGATGAGCAACTCGAGGCCAGCCTCAACTTCGACCAGGCAGCCTACGACCTCGTGCGCACGGAAAAAGATTCCGCGGCGCTGCGCGAAAAACTCAAGGGTCTGGTGAAAGAAACGGGTCTGGACGCGGCCATGCCACCCACGCTTCTGGAAACTCAATTGCGCATGATGGAGTCGCCCTGGTTCCGTTTCTTCCTGGATTACGACCCGCTGCCCAATCTGAAAACTCTGCAGGTCCCGGTGCTTGCTCTCTACGGGCAGAAGGATCTCCAAGTCCCCGCGAAAGCCAATCTCCCCTTGCTCAAGCAAGCTTTACAAGATGCTGGCAACAAGGACGCCGATGTCCGCGAACTTCCGGACCTGAATCACCTTTTCCAGCACGCCTATTCAGGCACGCCCGCCGAATACGCCGCCATTGAAGAAACGTTTTCCCCGGATGCCCTGCAGATCATCTCCGACTGGCTCCTCCACCACAGCGCCAACTAGAAGCGCTCTCACACAGGGTTCACGGTTTTGTAGCGGCCGCCTTCTGAGGCGGGCGCCTTTGACTTCACTTATTCCCCGTCTTCCGCAACCGCTGCAATATCTCCCCCGCTCGCGGTATCACCTTGATCCCCTCATCTTCCCGCCCCTGCCATTCCGCGATGTTGACGCTCGCGGGATTCACATAACCCAAATTAACCCGCCGGCACTGCTCCTCCGGAATCCCCGTTGCCAACGTCACCTGAATGCGTGAAGTTTCGTTCCCGCTTGCCGCATCAAATGTGCCCTCTCCCCGCACATGAATGGAATGCGCCAAAACGCCGTGCGGCACATCCTTAAACCGTTCCCATTGTTTCAGGAAGTAATCGCGGCAGTGGTAGCCGATTTTCTCAATGATCGCCCCGTGCGTATAGCTGATTTGCGTCACGCCCGGCGCATAAATGATCACTTCGCCCCCATCTTCGATCGCGGGCTCTGCCTTGTACATTCCTTTTGCGGCGGTCCACAGATCCTCGTACATCGGCGGCATCACGGAAAGGATGCGGCGATACGGGTGCTCCGTCCACTCGATATGAATTTCAGAGGAGAGCACCGTCGCCGCTTGCCAGGCCTCCCGCGGCGCGCCAAAGAACATTCCCGAAACGCCATGGTGCGTTACAACCAGGGCCAGGCAGGCCACCGGCGCGCGCACAAATCCCGCTGCGCGATCGATCATTGCCCGGACTGGGGTGTGCTGCGTGCCGATGATGTTGCGGCTTCCCAGCAGCGCTCCCAGCCAGTGGGTGTGGTCAATCATCTCTTTGCCGCTTATCCCCGGGAACAGATATTTATTGCCCCCGGAAAAGCCCACTACCTCATGGGGAAACACCGGCCCGCAAATGAGCACCTGGTCGTACTCATAAATCAGACGATTGACGCGGACGACGATCGCATCGTTGAGGATCCCGCCCGAAATCTGCGCCACTTCATCGGCGGGAATCGTGCCTATTTCGGTGAATGTCGCGGGAATGTCCCACCGGTGGTTAAAAACATGCAAGCTGCCGCAAACTCCGTCTTTTACCGGCTGGCCCAATAGCCGCGTCAGTTGCGCGTCGTTCATCAACGGATGAGTGCCCAGCGCAATCAGGAAGTCGCAAGCCGCCGCGCGCCCCGCAAGCTCTTTCCGCAGCAAATCGAACAGCAGCGGCATTGGCATGGTACGCGTGCCATCCGGGATGATGATCAGCAGCCGCTTCCCCTCAATTCGCAGTTCGCCCATCGCCCGCGCAGCGAACTCGCGTATCTCGTCGTGCGAGAGTGTTCCTTTGGTGATGGCTTTGCTGTAAATCATGCGCGCGCTTCCCGGCTAAAACTCTTGCCCCTGCTGCTGCCGAGGCCCAGCGTTTCCCAAAGCTTCGTTGCTCCATCTCCCGGAATTGTGGGAAACTCTGGACCATTATGCGCAAGATTGCACGAGATTGCTCGTAGTTCCTCGCAATGATGAGCACTTCTCCCAACAGCGCCGGGAATTCCGCTTCGCATCACGGAAGATGGCCCATCGCTTTTCTGCTCGCCTTTGGCGTCATCGTCAATTTCTTCGACCGCATCAATCTGGCCGTTTCCCAGGAAGCGCTGCACGCCTCTTTCGGCCTCACGCTGATTGCCTTCGGCTATCTCTCCAGCGCTTTCAGTTGGAGCTATGCCGCGATGCAACTCCCCGCGGGACTGCTCCTCGACCGGCTGGGCGTGCGCCGCGTCGGCAGGCTCAGCACACTTTTGTGGAGCGTGGCCTCGTTTTGCGCCGCGCTTTCCACTGGATTGGCAGGGCTCTTTGCTGCCCGGCTCCTTCTAGGCGTCGCGGAATCCCCTACCTTTCCGGCTAACGCCAAAGCCATCGGCCAGTGGTTCCCCGAACGCGAACGCAGCCTGGCCATGGCCATCACCGATGCGGCCGCCAAACTATCTTCGGCCATTGGCGTGCCTCTCATCGGCATCCTGCTCCTGCATTTTGGCTGGCGCTGGAGCTTCGCCGCAACCGGTTTCATCAGCCTTTTTTACTTTGCGCTTTTCTGCCGCGTTTATCGTGACCCGGTGGAGCAACCCTCACCACCTGCCCCGCAAAGCGCGCGAGCCTCCGCTCCTGCACCCACGGTTCGGAAAACACCGCTTCGCTATTTATTGGTGCAGCGCAAGGTGTACGGCCTGGCAATCGGCTGGGGCGCCTACAACTACACCTTTTTCCTTCTACTCTCCTGGCTGCCCAGCTACCTTTCTGTCTCACTCCACGTGGATCTGCTCCACTCCGTCTTCTACACTAGCGTTCCCTGGCTCTTCGCCGCCATCAGCGATTTTGTTGTCGGCGGCTGGCTGGTGGACTTCCTCATCCAACGCGGCTGGAATAGCACTCGAGTCCGCCAAGCGGTGATGCTGATCGGCACGAGCCTCGGCCTGGCAATCTGGGGCGCCGCCCACGCGCACTCTCCCGCCACAGCCCTGGTGTGGATCAGCATCGCATTGGGAGGCCTCGCCGCGGCCGCCCCCGTAGCCTGGACCGTGCCTTCTCTGATCGCTCCGCAAGGAAGTGTCGGCACCGTGGGCGCTCTCGCGAACTTCTGTGGCCAGTTGTCCGCCATTTCCGCCCCCATCATCACCGGGTACATCGTTTCCGCGACCCATTCTTTCGCCGCAGCCTTTGCCATCGCCACGCTCGTTCTGCTTCTGGGCATAGCCAGCTACGTATTCCTCTTGGGCCGCATCGCGCGCATCCCCGAACCCTCTCTGGCGTTGTAGGAGTTGTCGGCGGGGAGCTCTCTTCCTTCATTAACACTCCCCTGGCGGTGTCGGGTTATCATAGATAGGAAAGATCATGCCCGCGACCAACCCGCCGTTCCATCTCATCCTGATCATCCACGCCCACCAGCCGGCCGGCAATTTCGAGCACGTTTTTGAGGAGTGTTACGCACATTGCTACCTAGCCTTCCTTGCTCTTCTCGAAAAACATCCTCGCATTCGCGCAGGGCTCCACTATTCCGGCCCGCTGCTCCTTTGGATCGAGAAGAACCATCCCGAATATTTCGAGCGCCTGCGCCGTATGGTTGCTTCCGGCCAGATTGAATTGATTGGCGGAGGCTTTTACGAGCCAATCCTTATCTCCATCCCCGCGGCCGATCAATTGGAACAACTCACCCGCCTGGCGGATTATCTTGAAAAACATTTTGGCAAGCGCCCCACCGGGGCCTGGCTCGCCGAGCGCGTTTGGGAGGCGCAATTGCCCTCCGCGCTGGCTGAGGCCAACGTCAGTTATACCCTGGTGGATGACTTGCCGTTTCTTGCCGCGGGCTTCGAGCCGGAAGAACTCTACGGCCCCTACGTCGCCGAAGATTGCGGCAAGTCCGTATGGCTCTTTCCGGGCATCAAGGAGCTGCGATATCTCATCCCCTTCCGCAAGGTCGAGGAATCCATCGACTATTTCAAAGCCGCGGCCCAGAAGCATCCCGGTGGCGCCGCCGCTTTTGGCGACGACATGGAAAAGTTTGGCGTGTGGCCGGGGACCTTTAAGCATTGCTATGAAGATGGCTGGTTGGAGAAATTCTTCCTGGCCCTCGAGGAAAACGGTTCGTGGCTCAAGCTCTCCACGCCAAGCGAGTACATCGCCTCGCATCTCCCCCTCGGCCGCGCCGATCTCCCTTCCGCCTCCTACGCGGAGATGATGGAGTGGGTGCTGCCCACCAATACGCGCCTGCGCTACTTTGCCCTTGAGAAGGAATTCGCGGGGCGTCATGACCTGCTTTCGTTCATTCGTGGCGGTTCCTGGCGCGGATTCTTCCGCAAATACCCCGAATCGAATCTCCTGCACAAGAAAATGCTTCGCGTCTCGGCTTGCGTCGCTTCCGTGCCCGCGCGCCACTCCAGCGGCGAACATACCGCTCAGTTACAGGAAGCGCGCGATTTGCTCCTGCGCGGCCAGGGCAATGATGCCTATTGGCACGGCGTATTCGGGGGGCTCTACGCGCCGCATCTCCGCACGGAACTTTGGCGCAGGCTCATTCGCGCGGAATCCCTTGCCGATCAACTCACTCCCAACGGCACTCGGCCCCGCGTGGAAATGCTCGATTACGACGCCGATGGCGCGCCCGAACTCCTCTTCACCGCGCCTGAATACCAGGCTTTGCTCAAGCCTTCCGATGGCGCCACGCTCGCGGCCTTCGATTTCCGTCCCGCTTCCGCCACGCTTATCAATTCAATGATGCGCCGCCGCGAGTCCTATCACACGCGACTCCGCGAAGCCGCCTCAGCCGCTTCTGCGCAGGGCGGCGCCGTCTCTATTCATGATCAGGTCCGCGTGAAGGAGCCCAACCTCGAGCGATTCCTCCGCTACGATCGCTTCGCTCGCCATTCTTTCCGCCTTTTGCTCTTCGATCCTTGGCGCACTCCCGAGGTTTACGAAACGCTGCAGCTCAACGAATTGGCCAGTATCGCCGCGGGCGCTTTTCAAGTGCGAAATTCTTCCGCCAATTCCGCCGTTCTCGTCCTCGAACAGGATTTGCCCGAGTTCGCTGCCAACCCCGCGAATCCTCCCAGGCTGAAAGTGACCAAGCATCTGCTCTTCGGCCCCGCCCCGCAAGGTTGTGAAGTAAGCTGCGACCTCACGCTCTCGCTCACAGCGCCACTAAGCAGGCCGCTGCTGTTCGGCCTCGAATCCGTCATCAATTTCCTGGCTCCCACCGAGCCCAACCGCTTCTTTGTCACTCCCTCGGGCCCGCAAAATCTCAGGTTCTCTGGAACATTGCCCGGGCCCCAGCTTCTCATCGAAGACGGCTGGCAGCGCGTGCGCGTAAACTTGCATGCTCCCAACATAGAAAATTTCTGGGTGGCGCCCATCGAAACTGTGTCCGAATCCGAAGGAGGTTTCGAGCGCGTCTATCAAGGCTCGCAAATCCTTGCGGTCTGGCGCCCCAATTTCACCGTACAAACCTCTTTCTCCGCCCGCCTCCTCTGGCGCATCGAATCCCTGTAGCGCAGTGCGAGTATTCTAGAGTGAGCCTGTAGCTCAGGCCTTCAGGCCTGAGGCTTTCCACAGCCACGCCTCTGCCCTCCCTGTTTGTCATTCCGACCGGAGGGACGGCGCTGTTTGCCGTCCCGGAGCGGAGGTGCGATGAATCGCTCCTCCACTTCAGATTTTGGGTTCATGAAATAGGCTGGCTCCGTTGACTTCCTCACGGAAATCATAACGGAGGCCACAATATCCGTTTCTCTCGCCTAGCAAGCGCCGGAGGCGCGGCACAAGTTAGCCCAGGGCGTCAGCCCTGGGTCGGAAGGGCATAAAAAGGTCGAGCGCCGTAGGCGCGACACCCCCTCAACAGAGCCAAATAGGCTTTGAATCGAAAAGGTGCACCCGATGAAGGCACCCCGGTCTAAATCGCAATTTCGCGCTTCCCTACGTCTTCATCCCCAGCAACTCTGCCAGCTTCGCCATTCCTTCCTTCAATTCCGCCGCCTTCTTTGTGGCATCCGCAAGGTTGCCCCGCTGAAACGAAGCGCTCGCGTCACTCCAGCCCTGCTTCAACTGATCGTATTGCACTCTGGCATCCGGCAGCATTTCCTTTTCCAAGCCCTCCGGCAATCTCGCCCCATGGGAGTAGGCATCCAGTCTCCTCTTCGCCTCTTCCAGCGACTTGGGAAATGTTTCGCTGTAGCTGACCCAGTCTTTTCTCAGTTCGCCCTTCTTCGCGGCTGCGGCCGTGGCCAACTCCTTCGCCATGTTTGCCGCATTCTGTGCGCCGTTCAATGCTCCCTCGTAATCGCCCTTCGCCAGCGCGTTCCTGGCGCTCTGCATCGCGTCTTGCGTCTCCTTCAATTGATCCGGCACGTATTTTGCCGCTTCACCTTGCACCGCCGTAATGGCCGTTTGCGTGGCATCCAAAGCCGCTTCCGTCGCGTCTTTCTGCGCGCCATTGCACGCCGCCAGTAACACTGCCACGCTCACAACTTCAAACACGTACCAATTCATCTTGCGGAACATCGTCAGATCCTCTCTCGATTGCGCACATCACCGGGCGGGACGTGAACAGGTGCTTCTTGGCAAGTTCTTCACCCGAACTATACTCGAAACTACTCGCAAGCGAAAAGATCCCGTCCACAGGAAATCCTGCTGCTCATTCCAGGCAAATCTTTCTCATCAACCTGGCTTTCCGAAAAGCCCTGCCACGGAGTATCCTCTTCTTTCGTGAAACACAGGCTCTTCCAACTCGCCACTTCCGTCCTCCTTATTTTCATTGTCGCCCTAGCTCTAAGGTGCGCTTTTGTTGTCCAGCAGGCCCGCCAAATTCCGCCCGAAGCCCTCCGCGTCGTTCCTTTTCAGAATGAGGTTGGCAACGTTGCGGACTCCCTGGCGCACGGCCAAGGTTTCTGCTGCCTGTTTCGCCAGCCCACCGGTCCTACAGCCTGGCTCGCTCCGATCTATCCCCTCCTGATCGCCGCAATCTTCAAACTGTTCGGCAGTTTTACCGTCCCCGCTTTTTACGCAGCCGCACTGATGAACAGCCTTTTCTCCGCCCTTGGCTGCATCCCGCTTTTCTACGCAGGCAAACGCATCGCAGGCATCACCGTTGCCGCTACCGCCTGTTGGCTCTGGGCGTTCTTCCCCAGCGGCATCATGATGCCGTTTGAATGGATTTGGGATCCCTCGCTCTCAGCGCTATTGGCGGCCGCGCTGCTCTTGGGCACTCTGGAAATCGCGGACTACCCTCGCTCTCGCGATTTTGCGCTCTACGGATTGCTTTGGGGAGTATCTCTTCTCACGAATCCGGCTCTCGGCGCCCTTTTTCCCTTTCTCGCGGGCTGGATTGTTTTCCGCCAAATCCGCAGCCGCACTTTTCGCCTTACGCCTGTCTTACTCGGATTCGCCGTTCTTATTGCCTGCTTGCTCCCCTGGACCATCCGCAATGCCGTGCAACTTCACCGCTTCATTCCCGCGCGCTCCAATTTTCCCTACGAACTCTGGTCCGGCAACAACGAAATCTTCGATGAACATTCCCGCGCCGTGAATCGCATCACCCGCTACGAACAGGTGCGCCTCTACGCAAAACTCGGCGAGGACGCTTTCCTCGAGGATAAACGGCAGAAAGCCACCGAGTTCATTCGCACCCATCCGGCCTTGTACGCACAGCTTCTCGGCCGCCGTATCGTGGCCACTTGGCTGGGCGTCGAATCGCCCTGGCAGGATTTTTTCCGCGCAGAGTCTCTTCTCGTTCGGCTCATACTCATCTGGAACGCCCTCACCCTGCTTGGCGTGCTCGCCGGACTCCTTCGTCTTTTGCTGGCGCGCAACCCATTCTTTTTGCCAGTCGCCGTTTACCCCCTGGTGTTTCCGCTCACCTTTTACATTGCGCACACATCCCTTCGGCACCGTCACCCGTGCGATCCCATTCTCGCGTTGCTTCTGGCCATCGCGCTCCTGGGCGGCCGCCTAGCGCAACACAAGCAGGCAACGTGAATTTGGCCGCGCAGTATTATTTGTGGGATTCAGCATCATCTGGAGGCGTAAATGTCCATGCGAAAGAGCAATCTTCCTTTTTTCCTACTTCTATTCGCCGGCTCGCCCGCGAATGTACTCGCGCAAAGCCATTCCGCGAGCGATCAAGCAGCACAGCACTCGACGCCGCCCACGAAGTCAAATGCGGCTGAGCAGGCGCCTCCCGACTCGACGCTTGCGGACTTTGACGCCTACGTCCAGCGCGTCCTGTCCGAGGAGACACAATGCCACTAACTCGCCGCGAATTATGTTCAGCCCTTCCCGTTGCGCTGCTGCCAGCATTGCTCTCGGTGGAGGACCCGTCCGCACCGCAGAGCTCCCTCCCTTCGGCTATGTATCCTTTCGACGATTTGCCAGTTCGAACGGAGAATAATGCACAGTTCCGGGACGTGCTGAAAGGCAGACTAGCGACAGGGGAATCGTTGGAAGTGCATGAAACTACGTTGCCACCGGGCGGCACACCGCATCCGCCACACCATCATGTGCACTCGGAAATGTGGCTGATTCGCGAAGGAACGGTGGAACTTGCAGTGAACGGGACGAGCTATCGTTTGGGGCCTGGATCGGTGGGATTCGTTCATTCGACCGACGAGCACGGAATTAGGAACGTCGGTACGACGCCAGCCACCTATTTCGTCGTTGCCATCGGCCCCGGAGCAGTTTAACCGAGGGCGAAAAGGGGCTTTCGCGGAGCCGGAGCAGAACCGCCTTAGTCACCGCGAGGATCAGCCGCCGGACACAAAGTTGCCTCAATTTCAACAACCGCCCTCAGCGTTCACCAGGCATTGAGCATCGATCTCACAAAAAGTGCTGGAAACGGGGCTCTGGCCTACTGCCTCTGAGCCACAAGCTGGCTTGTCGTCACTCGCCTGGCGGAATCACTCAGGCGGGGTCTCAGCATGGTTCGTGAGTCTTACCCGGATTTCGCGTCCGGGTGGCGCGGGGTCCAGTCTTTCGGCGGAAAGGCCACGTGCCAAAATGTTGGATTGGGCAGCATGAACTCGACCCCCACCTGAGTTTGCTCGCCCGGAACCTTGTCAACGTGGACCACAACGCACTCCAGCGTCGCGTTTGTCTGGACATTCGACAGAGTGAACCGCTGACCCCGGTACACCGGCGCCGCGACGACAATCAACGCTCCATGAGTGCTGATCGCCAGAGTGTGAGTGTCTTCTTCAAAGAACAATGTTGCACCGGCCTGACCTGAAACTCGCACCGGGATCTTCATAAGCACTCGCTGACTCCTGCGGCGATTTGCCGCGAGCCACGAGATCTCGCGGGACTCGGTAATCCATGTGTTCAGAGTGCCAAGCTGTTCCGGCTCCACGGCAGTAAACATCAGGCCCATGCCCTTGCCGGGTTGGTTGTAGACGACTCTTGCGCGGGCTTCAAACGATTCTACGCCTTTGGTGATGCGTACATCCGTGGCTGTTCCCAAAGCGAATGGACTGTCCGTGTCAACGTAGCAGCCTTGTTGGCTCAAATCGCGCAGACGCGCTTTGATCCGCGCGCCGGGCTCGTCCACTGCGACCTCAACGGCAGCGGTGAAGGCATAACGAGGATGAGTGCGCCGGTCGGCACTGGTTCGCGCCGCGGAATCGGGGGCAGGCTCTTTTGCATCAGCGGGCTCCACGACAGGACTTGTAATTTTCTTGGTTTCATCTCCAAGGTTGAGAGGGCTCGCAAGATTCTCCAGTTCAACCTGTATCTTGACGGGACTCGCGGGCTGCTCCGTCTCACTCTGGATCACGATCTGATCCGCTGGCTTAGCGTCCTGCTTGGGCTTCCGCTTTCGTTTACGACGCTTCATAGTTATGCGATCTGATGCAAACACGGCGGGTGGGTCGTTTTAGGATGAACATGTCGCATTGGACCTCCCCGTCTGCGCCCAATTGTGCCACTCGGAGTTTGCGTGTTCCAGTACTGAGATTTCCGGTAACGGCCTTCGTTTCGAGAACGGCCTCCATCGTCAGCTTGCCAGCAGAATCCAGAACAGCGAGGGAGATCGTTGCCTGATGCACATCCAGCCCAATTTACTTGGCTTCATTCATAATGGCGCTCCTTGTTGTAGGTAGTGATGCGAACGATCAAAACCTACTCCAATCGGGCGCCCGTTTATAATGCGTTTATCAGGCACTGGCATTTTCGCCGGCTAGTTAGTCCCAAGCAATTGCTGGCATCAGGCGGGACGGCTCTTGAGAATCAAGCCTAGTTCATTTCGCAACAAGGTCGCTGCTTCTGCGTCATTGCTCACGATGTTCATAAAGTCCGCGACATCTGCCGGGCCTCTCCCCTCAGAATTTGCTTTGACCGTCTTCGTGAGCAGTTCAACCAATTGCGCATCGATTTGAGAATCAAAGCCTCTCGTGGAGTGGTCATCCGGATTTCTCGCAGGCGCAATCTCTTGCACACTGACATCGATTGAAGAAAGTCCTTGCAGCATTTTTTCTAACGGTTGGGTTGCAGAAAAGAAAAGTGCGACCTCGGATGGCGACGACTTGTACAGTGACGCTAGGAAAATCGGGACAGTCACGCCTTTTCCAGCAATCAGGCTGAACTTAAATGAGTCCACCAGAGCCATCTGCAGTTGTAGACCCAGACCAGCGCGTATGAGAAGAGCGAAATTGGGGCTTTCTTCAGGTGCCATCGAGAAATTTATATCACGACTCAGCCCTAACTCCCGGCAAGTCGTCCGACCGGACAACTTGCTGCGAGTGGGCACGGAGCAGTCGGCAGCGAGAATGCCTTAGCCTTCCCGGGCCGTGCTGGAGACGGAGTCCCAGGTGATTCGTTTGCCGCTGCGGTAGGACAGGTTGACCATGTGTCCGGCTGCGGCGGCGTGGTGACCCACCTCGGCTGTTTCATAGCCTGGCTGGCGCGTGCGAACGGAATTGAAGAAGTTGGCAAGGTGAAGCACGGTGGCGTCGGGCTTGTCGTCAAACGCGATGTTCTGCGGCTCCGGCCTCACACCGGTTCCCTGCGATTCCTGACGATGGTTACCTTGATTCATGAAGGTATCCTGCATCCCTTTTGGCCAACTGTCGATCGAGTAGCCATAGCCTTCCGCTTTGTATTCTGCAAGTTCGGTCATCGCCCCGCCGAGGAGGATGGAGAGTGAGCCGTCCGTGCCGAGCAATTGGATTCCTTGCCCTGCTGTTGAATCGCTGTTAAACGTGGAGGCCATGTTGACGCAGAACGTGCCGTAGTCGAAGAGCGCGTCGAGCGTATCGGGCACTTCACGGCCATCATTGCGGAAGAGAATTCCGCCGGATGCGACGACACTTTTCGGCATCTCCGCGCCCATGAGGAAGTGGATGGACGTGATGATGTGAACGAAAAGATCAGTCGAGATGCCGCCGGAATAGTCCCAATACTTGCGATAGCGGAAGACGCGCTCGGGGTTATAAGGGACTTTGGGCGCAGGACCAATCCATTCCGTCCAATTGAAATTGACGCCTTCCTGAAGGTCGAGCGGAATGGGATAGTTCCAGGAGCCCGTCGAGCTGTTACGGTTGTAAGAGGCAGTCACCTTGGTGACTTTGCCGAGTTTTCCGGAAGCGACGATTTCGCGCGCCTTTTTGTGCTGGTCGCAGGAGACCCACTGGCTGCCTACCTGAACGATGCGGTTGGTGCGACGCGCTGCCTCGATGATTTTGGGGCCATCTTCGATATTCTGGGTCATGGGCTTTTCGATGTAGACGTCCTTGCCGGCGCTGAGCGCGTCGAGAACGATGGGCAGGTGCCAATGATCGGGAGTGGCGATAGCAACAGCGTCAATGTCCTTCCGGTCGAGCAATTTCTTGTACTGCGCGAAGTTTGTGGCAATCTTGCCCTCGGTACGCTCCTTTGCCCGTTCAAGGTGTCCCAGGTAACAATCACAGACTTCCACGAGGTTGGCCTGGCCGGTTTCCTTGGCCGATTCGAGCAGAATGTTGCCGCGAATGCCGAAGCCGATGAACCCGAGGTTCACGCGGTCGTTGGGGCTCGCGGGCTTGGGAAGCGGCGTTGCAGGAAAAGTGATCCAGTTGCCATTCAACATGAGGCCCAGACCTGCGGTGGTGGTCGCACTTTGGAGCATGAATTCACGGCGCGTCGATTTTGACATTGCGTAGTTCTCCTTTTCCCTCCAAATCGTATCAGGAACAGACCCAAGGGCGCGACGGCGAGTTGATGGCCAGGCAAGCTTCAAGACTTCCAGTACGGAGAAGAGCCGAAGTGCCCCATTGGGTCACTTTCGCTTCCTCGTACCACCTAGCCTCACTGTGCGCGCGCGTTGACTTCGCATCCCGACTGGCCTAATATGCGCCTACTTTGACGGACTGCCGTACTTAACTCGGAAGCCAAGCGGGAGCGCCCGGATGACCGATTGGATGTACCTGCAGGAGAAGCCTTCCGAACAGTTGGCCCAACTCCATTATTTTTCCTTTCTCAAACAGCAGCACGACACATCCATCCCCTTCTACATCACCGTCAAGGAATTTGCCGCGCCTCCCCCTGGCCAGCACCTCAGATTTTTTGCGGAGGCGGACAAGGCCCTCAATCAAAAGACGGCGTCCTTCGTGCCCTGCGGCTGGGGCAACTCGCTCTATTCCGCGTTGGGCGATTGCTTGCGCCTCATCCGCCAGTTTCCTTACGAGGGGGAATTGCCTCAACCCGGGAATTGAAATTCTGCCGCGAGCCGGTGCGCGTAGGGATCTGCGATGTTCGCGCGTTTGTTTCTCATACACGGAGGAACCCAACATGATTCTCGAAGTCAAAAAGCTTCAAGTAAAGCCCGGTGTCACCGCCCTGCAAATGAAGGGCAGCATTCATACCGGACCGGATTGCCGCCGCTTGGAGCATGAGGTGACGGAGCTGATCCGTGAGGGGCACAAACGCGTGATCTTCGATGTCTCGGCGCTCACGCACATTGACAGCGCCGCCATCGGCAGCATCGTTCGTTGTTTCTCCAGCCTAAAAAAGTCGCAAGGAGATCTCCGCCTCGCCGGCGCTTCCGGCATGTTGGAGGGCACCTTGAAACTCACCAAGGTGGACCGCATCATCTCGACGTTTCCCACGGTCAAGGCAGCCTCGGAAAACTTCGCCCTCGCCGCGCCTCCGCCCGACGTCTCCTGAACGATTCCCTGGCAGTCTTCTCGTAGATAGTTCTTGAGAAGAATGGTTCTCGGGAGGGCACGGCTTTAGCCGTGCCGAAAAGCTTGGCAAATTTAGGGGTTTTAACCCCTGAGGTGAGCGCGAGAGGATTGCGGCGCGCTTACAGGAGTGGCTCCAATGACCTGATGTAAGCTTTCCGCGCTTCGATTTTAGCCAGTTCAGACCATTCTGGGATTGCACCGCCCTCGATCCAAACGACCACCCGCCTTGCTGCTTCATGCTTTGCTTTGTTACAGTTTGGATTCACAACCTGGAGCAAATCATGAACATCTCCCCCGAACTTCTCGCCATCCTCGCTTGCCCGCTCTGCAAGAAACCGGTGCATTTCTTGCCGGATCAGTCTGGACTGAAGTGCGAAGCCTGCAAGCGCGTTTATCCCGTGCGCGACGATCTTCCCGTGATGCTGCTCGAAGAAGCCTCCGTCGCCCCGGAATAATCTTCGCCACAGAAAAGAGGCGCATGTCCCCCGATTTTGCCAACTCGATTCCCCGCCTTAAGCGCCTGTTGCCACGCTTCCGCAAAATCCGCATTGGCGTGCTCGGCGATCTCATGCTCGATCGCTATCTTTGGGGCACGGCTACTCGGCTATCGCCGGAAGCGCCGGTTCCCGTGGTGGATTTTGCGTCACAATCGGATTGTCTGGGAGGCGCGGGAAACGTGGCCGCCAATCTCGCGGCTCTCGGCGCGCACGTCGAGGTCTTCGGCGTCGTCGGCGGCAAGAAAACGTTGGGAAAGCAGTCCCGTCAAAAGCTGCAAGATGACGAAGCGGGCAGCGCGCTGCGTGCATGCTTGCGCGAAGCCAAGATTGGCGAGCGCGGTGTGTTGGCCGAAGCGCATCGCATGACCACTGTAAAGACGCGTGTCATCGCCCTACACCGGCAGATCGTACGCATTGACGACGAACGCCGCGACCCGCCCTCGCCGGAAACTGAAGAAAAGCTCCTTCGTCTGCTCTTGGTATCGCTTAAGCGTCTCGACGCCCTCGTTCTCGCCGACTATGACAAAGGTCTCATCAATGACGCCTTTGCTGACCGCGTTTTGCATGCCTGCCATCAAGGCAAGGTTCCTGTCTTTGTAAGGCCGAAGACATCCAAGCTATACGCCTATCGGGGTGCGCGTGTAATCGTCTGCAATACGAAGGAAGCTGCCTTTTTCGTCACACGCGCGCTCACCGACGAGAAAGCCGTCGAGGAAGCGGGCCGCGCCTTGCTGCCGCATTTTGGCTGCGCTGCTGTCGTGATTACGCGCGGTGAGAAAGGCATGAGCATCTTCGAGGAAGTTTCTCCGCGCACTGTGCACATTCCCGCGACCAGCTTCGAGGTGACTTACGCGCGCGTCGGACAGCCAGGAATCGATCGCAGCGCAACAGGCCGTCAGGTCTTTGATGTGACCGGCGCAGGGGACACGGTTCTCAGCGTGTTGGCTCTGGCGATGGCCGCGGGCGCTTCGCTCGCCGACGCGGCGTTTCTGGCGAACACAGCCGCGGGCGTTGTCGTCGGCAAACTCGGCACAGCAAGCGTCAGTCCGAAAGAATTAGCGGCAGCGCTCGGAGAAATTCAGCAATAATTTGGAATTTTCTGTGCGCCCGCAACTTCAATACGGCACAGGGAAGCTCAGCGACTTATCCGCGGGCAGCACCCAGATCGGCACCACTTTGGTCTTCTGGCTTTTTTCGCCGTCGCTTGCATCCGGCATCGGCGCGTACGGGCTGACGGCCACGTTCACGGCGATGGAGGAGCTGTTTCGCACCGACTTCACGCTCATAATCTTGTAACTCTTTACCGGGCCGTAGTAGCCGCTGGGTCCCCAGTCCGCCAGGAAATCATTCATCGTGTAACTCGCGGTGGGCTTCCACAATGCGTAAGCCTTCGCGGTATTACCCGCGGTCAGCGCGTCGAAGAATTGAACCGCCGCCTTCTTTTCGGGGTAGTAGCGAAACGTAAAGTACATCGTGATCGCCGCAACCAAAAGCACCACGATGACCGTGATCGTCAGCGCACGCGATTTTTGCGGTGGTTCAGCAGGTGGTTCGAGTAGTGACATCATCATGTCTCCCGCCTGCGAGCGTCAGGGTGCTGGTCACGGCGAGCCCGGGTCCCAGCAAGAAAACTTTAGCAAGAGAGGCGGCTTGCCGCAAATCTCTTCTTTCCAGCCCTTCGATCAATAGGATGCGTTTGAACTGTGGCGGGTTTATTGCGAAAATCTCGCGCGCGGCCGACCGTCCAAAATAAATTCGTGCGATCACCGATCGCACTTCATCCCGCCAGCGCGCCTCCCGAGCCTTCCGGAAGCTCAATCGCGTATTTCGTGCGCGCCCGTTCGCGGTGCATTTCCAGCGCCAGTTCGATCAGCTTATCAATCAGCTCGCGGAATCCGATGCCGCTCGCTTCCCACAATTTCGGATACATGCTGATGGACGTGAAGCCGGGAATCGTGTTGGCCTCGTTCAAAAAGATTTTGCCGCCTTCTTTCTCCACGAAGAAATCCACGCGCGCCATCCCGCAAAGTTCCAGCGCGCAAAACGCGTCTACCGCCATGGTCTGGATCTTCTTAATTTGCGCCGGCCGCAGCTCCGCGGGAATCAGCAGTTGCGTGCCATCCTCCAGGTACTTCGCGGTGTAGTCGTAAAATTCGCGATGCGGCACGATTTCGCCCGGCACGGAAGCCTGCGGCTCGTGATTGCCGAGCACGGACACTTCAATCTCCCGCGCGCTCACCGCTTTCTCCACCAGAATCTTCATGCCATATTCCGCGGCCAGATTCAGCGCCGGAGCCAGTTGTTCGCCGGAGTGCACCTTGCTCATGCCCACCGACGAGCCCAGTGTCGCGGGCTTCACGAACACGGGATACTCAAGTTTCGCGCCAATTTCCGTCCGCACCGCCTCCGGCTCATTTTCCCAGCGCCAGCGGTGCACCGTCACCCACGGCACCACGGCGATTCCCGCATCCTGGCAAAGACGCTTGGCCACATCCTTGTCCATGGCCACGGCGGAGCCCAGCACGCCCGCGCCAACGTACGGCAGCCCGGCCAATTCCAGCATGCCCTGAATCGTGCCGTCTTCTCCATACGTGCCATGCATCACGGGGAAGATCACGTCAAAGCGTTGTGCGCCCGCGCCGCGGTCCAGCGGCACCAGCGCGGGTTCCGTGGGATCCGCGGTCAGCATCACGCGCCTCCCGCCTTTCAATATGTCCGGCAGCGTTTTGGCGGCGCCTTCGCCGATCAGCCAGTGGCCGTCCTTGGTAATGCCAATGGGCATGCACTCGTATTTGTCCGGGTCCAGGCCGCGGATGACGCTGGCGGCGGAAGCCAGGGAAACTTCGTGTTCGCCAGAGCGCCCTCCAAAGAGCACGGCAACGCGCAGTCGTTTTTTTTCTGGGGTCACGGGTCGTTCCTATTCCGCTGGGCTGGTAAGGCGGTTTTCGGGCTCAATTGTAAGTTATAAGGGGAAATGCCACAAAAGGGGCAAAGGAGTAAGCCCCGCGTTGCGGAAGCAGCAACCTCTCGTTCTTTCCTTTGTAGCGGCCGCTTTCTGAAGCGGGCGCCTTTTCCAGGTGTAGGGCCCGTCCTTCTGAGGCGGGCCGCTCCGTCTTTCTATGCTTTAGGAGGACACGACTTCAGTCGTGCCGTAACCGACACCCCATAAACCCAATCTCCAGCCGGTGATTTCACCCGGCATGGGCGACTCTTCTTTCCCACCTCTGTACTCTCTGTGTTCCTATCTCTGCTAGCCCAAAGCGTTCTTCGCGAAGGGTGACCTCTGTGTAATTCCAGTCTTTCGGTAATAAACTCGACGGAAGATGCGTACTATGGCTGAGGGCTGTCCTGACAACCCTCCCGGAAAGAGGCTCCCTCGTGGCGCAAACTGACATCTTCATTCGTCGTGGACAACTTGTGGCCGTGCTAGTGGCCAACGCGATTCTTTGGGCTGCCGTCATCGTCGTGATGGGGGCTCCAATGCTATCGGGCCCTGCGGTGATCGGCCTGATTTCCATCAGCACGCTGTTTCGCGCGAAGCCCCAGAATTCCTGATTTCGACCGGATTTTCGCCGGGAGCGCCATTCTCCAGAATGGCGATGTTTCTTCGACCCCTCTTCTCTGTGAACTCAGCGTCTCTGCGTTACCCTTTCTCTTGGGTCCCTCTTCTCCGTGCTTCCTGATCGCTGATATCCGATCTCTGATATCCCTTTAGGCCGTTATCTTTTTCTTGCTTCCTGCTCGCTGTGCTCTTCTCTGCGAACTCTGCGCTCTCTGTGTCCTCTGCGTAATTCCTATTTTCGCTTTATCCTTTTCTCGCTTCCTGCTCGCCGTTCACGGGTTTCTGCTCGCCGCCCACTTCCTTCTTCCCCGCCTTCCCATAAGCCATCTTCAGCATCAGATGCAGGTCCTTCGCGCCCTGCAAAGCAGTCATGCGCGCTTCCGCCTTCAACCCCGAATACGTTTGCAACATCAAGAAGCCGAGATACGCGAGCGTGGCCGCGCGCCGTGTCGAAATGCGGTTCGCCGCCAGCGCTTCAAACACTCTCGCCAGCGCACGCTGAATCTCCTGCTGAGTAAGCGGTTCCCCCGAAGGGCTGGTCATGTAGTCGTACAACTCGTCTTCGCGCACATTCGCGCGGCTGTTGATTGTGCCGTGATTCAGGCACAGTCCGTTATATTTCGGGTGCGCGGGCATGCCGCAGCATTTGCCGTTCGCAAATTGGAATTGGCAGAGGTTGTAATCCGGATCGTTTCGTCGGTTGCTCATCCCCAAACAATATCGCAATAGTAAGGTACGGACAAGTAACTACTATGCCAATTCCAGGTACCAAAACTGTGGAAATCTGTTCGAACACAGCGCGTTTTTCGCCTCTTCCCGATGTAGGGCCCGCCTTCTGCCTGCCCGCCGTAGGAGGGAGGCGCGTTGTTTGCGCCCCGGATGGTTTTGCGGGGCGGGCCGCTCCACCTCTTATGTAGTGGCTGGTCTTAAGATCGGTTCCAAGTCTTGCCCTTGCCTTACTAGCACTAAACTCGTAATATCACTTCAAAATGTTAAACTTGGTTACGTAGCATAATTAACGGTAGATCTAAGGACTGCTGCGGAACCCTTGCCAAGGGAGAGGCTAAATGCCTGAAGGACAGGATGTAAGTGGAATAGATGTCCTAAACCAGATTTTGTCGTCCCTGAATTCCCTTACGGAACAAGAACGAGAGCGAATCATCAAAGCTGTCTGCACATACTTCGGAATCGCTCTCAACGAAGGGAGTAACAAGCCCGCTCCCGTGGAGCAGCCGACTTTACTATCTGCCGGACGCCGCCGAATCACTTTCTCGGAAGACCTTGCGATTTCTCCAAAAGACTTTCTGTTGGATAAACAGCCACATACGGACGTTGAGCGAATAGCTTGCCTCGCGTTTTACTTAACCCATTACAGAGATACCCCATATTTCAAGACTATAGACCTTAGCACCCTAAACACGGAGGCTGCCCAGCCCAAATTCTCCAACGCGACCGATTCCTCAAATAATGCCGTGAAGATGGGCTACCTTGTCCCCGCCGGAAAGGGAACGCGGCAAATAAGTGCTGCTGGCGAACAATTTGTTCGCGCACTTCCGGACCGGGAAGCTGCCCGGAAACTCATGGAGAACATTTACAGAAGAAAGCGCAATCGAAAGAGCGCGACGAAATCGGAGAACGACCAAACATCGTGAAATCTAAGAATGGCTCACGCTGCACCTCTGTTTCTCGCCTTGCGATCTTTAATCACAAAGGCGGCGTTGGTAAGACCACCCTCACCTTCAACCTAGCAGTCGCTTTGGCCAACCTTGGCAAACGAGTCCTTCTCGTCGACTCGGACCCCCAATGCAACCTGACATCTTATTTGTTTGAAGACAAATTCATAGACGATTTATTGGACAATTCGGACGAACCCCAAGGGCGAACCCTGTGGTCCGCCCTAATGCCCATCGTCCAAGCAACTGGAGAGGTGCGCAGAATCCGTCCCTTCGATGTACACGTCGAAAATCTTTTTCTAATTCCGGGCGACGTCCGGCTTTCAGAATTTGAGGCAGAACTAAATGAATTCTGGAGCCAATGTTTCCAGAGAAAACCCAAGGGGTTCCGTGGCACCGCCGCCTTAAGCACGCTCGTAAATGAACTCGCTAAGTCACACCAAATCGACTATGTCTTTTACGACTCCGGCCCAAACATTGGCCCTCTCAACCGAGCCATCCTTCTAGACGCGGATTACTTTATCGTTCCAGTGGCCTATGACCTGTTCTCCGTGAGAGCGCTCAAAACACTCGGTCGCACGCTCAGCAGTTGGGTCCAAGAGTGGGAAACGATCAGCGCCTTTGCGCCCGAGGGCACCTATTTGCTTCCAGGCGAGCCATCTTTTCTGGGTTACATACCCCAAAATTTCCGTGTCTACGGTGGTCAGCCAACCTATGAACACCTCACCTATGCGTCCAAGATCGACCGTCGAATCCAGAGCGAGGTCGTGGCTGTCTTGAGGGCCGTCAATCCAATGCTGGCCCCCAGGCCCATTAGCGAATCGAAGTTGGGCGAAGTTCAGGACTATGCGAGCTTAGTACCCGCCTCACAAAAAAGAGCGACGCCGATCTGGGAGTCCAGCGCAGGATCAAGCCAACTTCGAGAGAAGGCCAAAAACGCGTTTCAGTCGATTGCCAAGAAAGTTATAAAGCTGACAGATATAGGAGATTCTTAGCCAAGTTGGGACCTTATGCCCAGCAAGCGTGAACACGCTCGAATTCGAGAACTCGTTGCGCAATATAAGGCGAGCGAAGACAAAGTCTCGCAGTTCTTGCATATCGTTCTGGTAGCGCTGAACGAATCTACGGCGCTGTCACAGCACATACACTCAATCAAATTCCGCACGAAATCCTATTCCAGTCTCCGGGACAAACTGTACCGGAAGCTAGAGAAGTGCAAAGCCAAAAAGAAAGTTTCTAACGTTACCCCAGCTAACCTCTTATATAAAATAAATGATTTGGCCGGAATCAGGATTCTTCATCTTCACACACGCCAATTCACGACAATCAACAAGGAACTACTAGCGATTTTTATGGAGCAGAAGTACAAGGTGAAAGAGGGGCCCTTCGCTCGAACATGGGATGACGAATCACGCGCCTTTTTTACGAAACAAGGCGTAGAAATTGAAGACAGCGAAACGCTGTACACCAGCGTTCATTATGTAATTGAGTCGGCGTCACGTACCAAAGTAACTTGCGAAATCCAAGTGCGGACCCTCATGGAAGAGGTGTGGGGCGAAGTTGACCACTCCATTAACTACCCCCACAAAAGCAAGAGCCTCGCGTGTGCTGAGCAAATCAAGGCTTTGGCGCGGTCCACCTCAGCCGCCACGCGGCTTGTGGATGCAATATTTGCCACTTCTGAGGATTTTGAATTAAAGAATAAACGTAAGAAGTCTCACTAGGACCATTTGTTCCCTTTCTGCTTCTTGCCCCTTCACCCGAGCACCAGTTTCGAAACTAGTACCCTAAAATAATACTTTACAAATGGTAAATAATGTGCTAAGCTCCACCTGTTATGCTGCGGGGACGCTGCTCTTGTGCCATTTCAGCCTGCCCCTGTCCCTCACCCGTCTTTTCACTTCCGCTAAGTCCTTTGTTTCCCCTACATCCAGGAAAACCGCCCGTAACTCCTTTGTTTCCCCTACTTACGCAAAAACAGGGGGGTGGGGGTGTATTTTCATTTGCCTCCTCTGCTTCCTTCACCTTCTTTTCCTCATCCTCACTTTCCCCTAACTCCTTTGTTTTCTCTCGCCATAGTAACTATATGCTAAACTATATGAATACTTATATTGTCGGCGCGCCGACATTTGTGACATTGCTCACAACGAATGGGAAACCCAGGAACCGGTCTAAAGACCGGCCACTACAAAGGAAAAACACGGCCCGCCTCCCTCCTGCGGCGGGCGAGCAGAAGGACGGGCCCTACACAAACTGTGAACTGTCGGCTGTAGACTGTGGACTCGACTCACCAAAACATGCGTTTTACAGGGAAATAATCAAATATGTCGAAGCGCCGACAATTATGACGTTGCTCACAAGAGCTGCAAGCTGGGCGGAGCATTGTATGTTGCGGCGGCGAGATATAGAGTGGTGGCAAGGCCGGTAATCAAAACGGAAAATCCAGGTTCGTTGTTACGGAGGACACAATGTCACCACGTATGATATTTCTGAGCAAGTTGCTTGGGCTCTACTGCGTTCTCGCCGGGCTGGCTATGTTCGCGCACAGAACCGCGACGATCGAAACGATGAAGGCGATCGTGCAAAACGCGCCGGTGCTGTACCTTGCCGGCCTCATCGCGCTGGCCGCTGGCCTGGCGATGGTGCTGGGCCACAATGTGTGGTCCGGCGGCGTGCTGCCGGTGGTCGTCACGCTGATCGGTTGGATATCGCTGATCAAAGGCCTGTTCATTCTGTTCCTGCCATCACTCGCGGCACAGGGATTTGTTCTCTGGGAGCACTACCAACCATGCTTCTACGTGAACGCCGGGATAACACTGATTTTGGGCGCCTACCTGACGTATGGCGGATTCACGGCGAAAGCGCAGTAGGCGGTGAATGGATTGGTTGAGGTTATTTCTCTCGTCGGAAGAGTCGTCCAGGCCGGTTGAAATCACCGGTTGAAGAAAGAGATTTTTGGGGATGGGTTACGGCACGACTAAAGTCGTGCCCTCCCAAGAAGAAGAGAGATCCCTCGACTTCGCGACCCGACGCGCCTGACTACGGCGCGGAAGAGAAAATCGGGTCGCTCCGCTCGGGATGACAGTGAGGAGGAAGGGCCAACCGCAACGGCGCGCGACGGAAAATCGTCAGATGCTTTTTGGGCCTGTGCTGGTGCCGGCGCCGGCGGCTGCTGCGGCTGCGCGGGGAGGAGCGTTCTTGTCGGCTTCCCTTGGCGTGCCGCGATCAATTTCGATGGTGCCTTTGAAGTCCGCGCCATCCTCGATCATGATTTGCGCCGTGGTCAAATTGCCGACGATGTAGCCGTCCTTCTTGATCTCGACGCGTCCCTTGGCGTGGACGTTTCCCTTGACGTAGCCGTAGACCAGCACGTCCTTGGCATCAATGTCCGCGTTGATCTTGGCGGCCTTGCCGACGGTCAACTTGCGGCCTTCGAGCTGGACGCTGCCATCCACGGTGCCGTCAATCAAGAGATCTTCGGTTCCGGTGATGTCGCCCTTGACGCGCAGGCTTGCGCCCAGCCATCCCGACGCGCGGTCTGGAGTCGGCTCGACGGCACGAGGGGCCTCGGTGCTTTTGGTTTCGGGCTTCTTTTCATTCCACATTTGATCCTCCCGGGGACAGTACTCCTCATGCGAATTTCACGAAGGAGTGCAACGCTCTCGATTCCTTGCTCCTGTGTACAGAGACTCCATGAACGATTGAGGGGTGTGGAAATACTACTCCTGCTCGGCGGGCACGGCAAGGCTAGAAGAGGGCCAGGGCATGGGGAAAAGACGACCTGTCCTTGGGAATGAAGTTGGATCTGGGGCACGATTTATCGTCACTAGATCTCGAACTGTGAACTGTTGACTGTAAACTGTGGACTCGTTCATTCCTCGCGAGGGACAGGTACCCAAATGATTAAGCGGGTGGAAATGGAGGGCAAGGACAGGTGAGGGGAGTACAGTGGCCACCTGTTAAGTTTATGAATATAAAGGTATTAGGTAATTCCAATAGGGGATGGACAGTGGCGAGGCGGGCAAGGGTACTATAACCAGGGTACGGGAAAAACGGGATTTTGGCATAGGACAGGGGTAGGGGCCAAATTGAAACAGATGCTCCATAGGGTTTTTTCGCCCCAACCGGCAGACTGTACGCGAGTCGGAGAGATGCACCGAACTCAGAAGCAAACTTCGATCGACCACAGGAGCATTCGGAAATGCGCAAACAGCAAAAGGGATTCTCGCTAATCGAACTTCTGATCGTGGTGGCCATCATCCTGATTATCGCCGCGTTGGCGGTGCCGCAACTGTTGAGCGCGCGCGCAGCGGCGAATGAAGCGGCAGCGGTGGGTGCGGTGCGAGCGCTGGACCAAGCTTGTGTGACGTACACGGATGCCTACAACATTGGCTACCCAGCGGCGCTTTCCAACCTGGGGCCGGCGGTGACACCGAGTCCGGCCGCGGCCGATCTGATTGATCAGAATCTGGCGAATGGACTGAAGAGCGGATACAACTTTATCTATACTCCCGGAGCGGCGGACGCGAATGGCTACATCAGCTCGTTCGCGGTGAATGCGAATCCCGCGTCGAGCTCAAGCGGCGTGCGGTATTTCTACCTGGACCAGAACGAAGTGATCATGTATGCCTACGGGAACCCCGCCGGCCCCACCGACCAGCCGCTGTAAATTGCAGAAGACGGGAAGAGGTTTGGGCGGTCAGGACTAAAGATTTTGCGGAGTTAAAGCGGAGAACGGAAGTAAGAATTAGAGATTTTGCGAACATAGGGCGCCCTCCTACGGCGGGCGCCCTTACTGTTAGAAACGAAGGGCCGCGGTCGAAGACGATGGCCGGCGCGGATCAGGGATTAGGAACGGCCCCATCGGGTTGCGATTCGTAGTAAGCGATTCTGGCGCGAAGTTCACCAGAGAGGTTGGCGTCATTTTGAGCTGCGGCGGTTGCCAGGGCACGGCGCGCCGCAAGAGCGGCTTCCGAAAAACGGCCCACTTCCGAATACATCGCCGCCAACATTTCCAGACTCTGCGGTTCATTCCCACCTGAAAGTTCAACTGCCTTTTCAAATTGCGGAATCGCCTCGGGGAAACTGTGTCGCGCGGCAAGCACGCGGCCGAGATTGAAGCGGTACTCGAGCGAATCCGGCGTAAGCGAAACGGCTTTCTGCAGATGAGCAACACCTTCATCGAGCTTTCCCGCCCGCGCGAGAACGATTCCGAGCATGTTGTGCGCATCCGCAAACTCCGGATCGAGATCCAAGGCCTTGTGGATGTGCTCGACGGCTTCATCGGTTTGCCCGGTTTCCAGCAAGCTGGCAGCGAGATTGCCTTCGGTGAGCACGTCTTTCGGATTGAGCGCAAGAGCCTGCTTCGCAGCGGCGATGGAGTCTGGAAGATTGCCGGAGCGCGCGAGATCAACGGAGAGGCTGGAGTACGCAGAGGCATTCGTTCCGTCCAGCTCGGTGGACTTGCGGTACTGCGCGATGGCTTGATCGAGCTGGCCCTGTTTGTCGAGAGCGAAGGCAAGATGATAGCGAGCCTTGCCGTCAGCGGGATCGAGTTCAACGGCCTTGTTCCATTCCGTGGCGGCCGCGGTGTAATCGCCTTTGCGAGCCAGTTCGCCAGCAACATCGGTGAGGCGGTAAAACTCCGTTGCGGGCGCGTCCATCTTGGTCATGCCGTCGGGAGGAATGTTGACGAACTCGGGGATGTTCACGCCGCGATTGGCGGCGGTGGCGTTCTCGACGAGAATGGCGGGGGAATCCTTGCCGTCTTCGTCAATGTGGGTGAGGAAAAGCTGGGTGTAGAGCGTGCGGCCTTTGGAGGAGAAGGCAAGCCATCGGCCGTTGGGAGAGAATGTGTGCCAGGAATTCATGCGGGGCAGGTTGCAGTCGAGCCGCCGCGCTTTGCCGCCGTTGAAGGGCACGATGTAGAGGTTGCTGTCGGGGCGCATCAGCAGGCCATTGCGATTCTGAACAAAGACGATCCAGCGGCCATCGGGTGAAACTTTGGGGAAGTTGTTGCTCATGCCATTCTGCGAGGCGCCCTCAATGCGCTCGGGGGTTCCACCTTTGCCATCGTTGAAAGGAATGCGATAGAGGTCGTACTGAATTTGTGTTTCGTCGGGCGAGTTGGCATATTGCGCGACGTTCTGGCCCTCGTGATACGGCTCCTTCGCGGGGGCCTTTGAGAAGACCAGATATTTGCCGTCGGGACTCCAGAAGGCGGAGGCCTGAACGAAAGCGGGATCGTCGGCACCAGGCAGAGGCTTGAGCTTGCCGGAGGCCTTGCTGTACCAAGCCAAAATGCCCTTCGTGGGGTAGAAGACCTGGCCGAAACCATAATCGCGGTAGAAGCCGTTGTAGAAGCGGGAGTCGAAATCCTTAATGTGCGAGCCGGGGTTTTCGATGGAGGTGATAACGTACTGGCCGTCAGGAGAGATTTGCGACATGAAACCAAAGCGTTTGCTGGCCTTCTCTTCGGCGAAGGAACTCCAGCGGAGAACGTTTTCATTGCGGATGGAGGTTTCCCTTTTGACGGGGACGATGCCGTAGAGGCCCTTGTCGTTGCCGGGGCCATCCACGTCGATGCCCAGGGCGGTTCCATCCTTCGAGAAAGAGTGGCAGTTGATGCAGGTTGGCAGGCCCTGCATCATCAGGCGGCTCTTGGTTTCGCCGACATAGCGGAGGCGCCAAGCGATAAAGGGGATGGCGGCGGTGGGGATGGGCATGATCACGCCTTTTTCACCAAGGGGGACGGAGATGAGCGGAACGTCACGGAAAAAAATGGGGGCGCCGACGGAGTCCTTGGAGGTCTGAAGAGTGAGGTGACCCTGGGAGGCAGGCTGGGTCAACGCGTCATCGCGGAAGCCGGTGATGGTGAGAGTGGCGGGACGCTTGACGGAGTGTTTCAGGATGGCCGCCCAGGTATCGGAATCGGGCTTCCAAGTGTGACTGGCGGCTTCCTCTGGGGTCAGCGTGGGGGGCACGGCGCCGGCTTGAGCGCAGCGCTCGTCGATATCGCCGATGCGCACGCGCTCGCCATTGGACTTGAGCTGGAGGCTGGAGGAGTGGTCGGCAAAAGAGACGTCAATGCGCCAGGCGATGGCGGTGGGATCCGCATCGCGCCAGAGGAATGTGGGCGGGGCAATGTCGGGGGGAAACAGAGTCTGGTCGGCGGGATAGTCAACCGTGATGGTGGCGAGCGGCGCCGGCCACGGCGAGTTGTGAGCGTGACTTCCGGCGTTCAGACCTGCCGGGATGCAGAGCGGAAGGAGGACGCAGAGCGCTGAAACTAGAACGAGGCCGATGAGATCGGCCACACGGTGGCGCAAAAGTGAGCGAAAGGTAGCTCTAATGTAGACTTGGCCGAATCGCACGCGCACAGATGCCCCCGTGAATCCTTTTTATCTTAGACTGCCGATGCGGGCCTGTATAGACCGAGGGGCCCTGTTTGATCTTGGCGAGGGCCATCTCTTACAGCAAGAAGTAGGTGCGATTCCTCCAAATTCCGTTTGGAGGAAGGTGCCATGGCGACGGCAGAGGATTCCTCGCTACCCTATAAGGATTACGCCGGAGGAGTGAAGTTGCTGTGACTTTCGTCACAGGGAAAGAGCAGGGAAAAGGAATACAGGTTTTTGCGGGGGTTGCGCCCCAAAAGCGGCAGGCGTCGCAACGGCGCGAAGGATCAGCCCAAGACCACGGTCGTAGGTGTCCTTCATCGCACCCGTCGCGTCGCTCACTTGCGAAAGCCGCGAATCGTTGTCGTAGGGGTAGTTCGCCGTGGTGGAATCAGGATAAGTCTTCTGAGTCAGGCGGTTCAATTGGTCGTAAGTGTAAACTCCCCAGGCGTAACCCAAGAGCCCACCCTCAAAAAACGAGAGTGGGGCACCCAGAAACGTTCAACACCTTTATGACCGGGCCACCCGCCTGGCGTCCCGTGCTGCGTGGACGTCACCCACGGTTGCACCTCCAAGTCTACTCGCTCGAGGGAGCCAACACCGTCATCTAATCAGCCTGGTTTGCCATGGCATTTTGGCGCCGTTAGCGATCATCGTATGCGCCATATTTGAATTCAGGGACCTTGCAGCCATAGTTGATCCGAAAGCCTTGGAACTCCCAAAGTGCACGTGGCGCCCTCAACGCGGAGTCTAATGGCTTGAGGGTCGTACAAATGTCTTTTGGAGAAACTTCAGCCTTTGCTGTTCCCTTTGAGGCTATAAGACGAACGTCCATAGTTTCCAACCCGATACCCGCGAGTAATAATTTCTTTGACGGCGAAAAGGCCTCCACGGTCTCCGATTCACGCCAGCCAAAGCCTGACCGTGCCAGCAACTGCACCAGTTCTACCATTTCCGATTGGGAAATATAGACGGTTCGTCCATCCTCCCGCATGGGGGCAGTATTGAGCAGCGGATTGCCTTCCTCGACCGCGCGAAACACAAGAGGATAATGGAAATAGTTCCCTGCAGGGTCATAAAAGAAGCGGACCGCTGTTTTCTCGTCAACCGGAGAATTCAGGACCGAGGCTCGCGCCTGCCCATGGTTAGATTCCGCAGTACATACGCCAATTGCAACTAGAAAAGCAAACGCCAATATGGAGAAAGTCGGACGTTCGGGTTTCATTAGATGCGTCTCCTTTCAGTATATTACGGACCAATCGTCCATGAGAGACTATCGCGTTTGAGCACGGCGCTCGTATGTGCCAGTTGGCTTGGCGTGGCTACCCTAAGAGGGATTCCCGACACGTTGGCGGGTGGCCCGCACGGAATTAAGGTTATTTGTTTGCGTGCACCCATCGTTGGTTAGGATACCACTGTAATACTTCACCGCGAAGTAGAATGGCAGGGTGCCCCACCCTCGTGGTTGGAGGGTGGGTCTTGGGTTTTCTTCTGCCGGGGTTTTCGATGCCGAAGGGACTGAAACGCTATCACGGCCGCGGCCACCTGCACTTTCTCACGTTCAGTTGCTATCGGCGGTTGCCGTTGCTGAAGACGGCGCGCGCGCGACATTTGTTTGTACGGGAATTGGCGCGAGTCCGCCGGAAATACGAGTTTGCGCTGGTCGGTTACGTGGTCATGCCGGAGCATGTGCACCTGTTGATCAGCGAGCCGAAGAAAGGCACGCCCTCGACGGTGTTGCAGATGTTGAAGCAACGGGTTTCGCAAAAGATGCGAGTGAAGCGGCGGAAAGCTTGCGAGAAGCAGTTGCGGCTGGCATTTTCGGAAGACATGGCAGGTCCGCGCAGTTTCTGGCAGCCGCGATTTTATGACTTTAATGTGTACACGAGTGGGAAAAAACGCGAAAAGTTGGAGTACATGCACAGGAACCCGGTGACGCGGAGATTGGTGCAACACCCGAAAGACTGGCCATGGAGTAGTTGGTCGTATTACACGAAGGGTGAAGCGGGCCTCATGGGAATTGACGTTGTTCCGGAATGAAAGGAAGAAGGAATGACCCAGGACCCACCCTCTGAAAAGCGAGAGTGGGGCACCCAAATTCTACTTCCCATTCAGCGTACGGGCCAGCCGCCGCGAGAATTGTACCTTCTCAAGAGAAAAACCGCAGGGCTCCTGCCAGAAAACGGCGGGCTGAAAAAAGCGCGGACTCTCCCTGCGCTACAGGGCGAGGTCTAATCCGAACACACAGTCAGGAGCGACTGTGGCAGAGGCGGCGCTATTTGTTTTGCTGGCTGGCGGCGGAACGCATTGCTGACCAGTGGTAGACAGGATATTTCGGTCGCTTGACGGGCGCCACCGGATGATCCTTGAGATCTTGCAGGGCGACGGCAACGGCCTTTTCGAGTTGCGGGTCATGGCCCTGACGCCAAGCGGCAGGATCGAATTCCACTTCGATGTCCGGAGCGATGCCGCGATTTTCGATATCGAATTCCCCGGTGTCCGGATTGAAGAGGCCAAAACGCGGCGCAGTGATTCCACCGCCGTCCATGAGCGGGGGATAACCACCGATGCCGATCAAGCCTCCCCAAGTGCGCGTGCCAATCAGCGGACCAGTCCCGAGGCGCTTGAACATCCACGGCAAAGCATCGCCGCCGGAACCCGCGTATTGATTAATGAGCATGACTTTGGGTCCAAAGATGGTTTCCGGAAGGTAGAAGTCCTTGCCTTCGCGAGTCATGGCCGCGGCGAGGAGCGGACGCTTGAGCCAATCAACAATGTAGTCGGCGAGCCAACCACCACCGTTGAAGCGCTCGTCAATCACGGCGCCCTGCTTGTTCCACTGCGGAAAGTAGTAGCGATTGAAATTGGTGTAGCCGCCCACGGCGGTGTCCGGCAAATAGACGTAAGCGAGGCGGCCGTTGCTGAGCTGGTCGACCTTGTGGCGATTGTCTTCCATCCAAGCGCGCAGACGGAGAGCACGTTCGCTGGGAATGGGAACGACCGTAACGGCACGGGCATCTTTTCCCGAGGGATCCTGGCCGACTTTGAGTTGCACGGACTTGCCGGCGGTTTCCTGGAAGAAGCTGAAGATTTCGTCGGAGCCCAGGAGTTCGCGGCCGTCAACGGCAAGGAGATAATCACCTTCGTGGACATCAACACCGGGCTCGGTTAGGGGAGCGCGCAGACCGGGATTCCAGTTTTCGCCGTGAAGAATGTGGGCGAAGCGGTAGCGGCCACTCTCGATTTTGTAGTCAGCGCCGAGCAGACCGCCGCTGACGTGTTTCACTTCAGGGCGATCGCCCCCGTAAATGTAAATGTGCTGTGCGGTGATTTCACCGAGCATGTCGCCAAAGATGTAGTTCAGATCGGCGCGGCTCATGACGTTATCAACGAAAGGCTGATAAGCGGCGGCGAGCGCTTTCAAGTCGGCACCGTGCATGTTGGGGTCGTAGAAGAAGTCGCGCTCGATGCGCAGAACTTCGTGGAACATCTGATTCCACTCAGCGCGGGGATCCACGGCAATTTCCATGGCGTCGAGATGCAGTGCGCCATCAGGCTTGCCGGGTTCACCGGGCTTGCCGAGCGCGTCAACGGGCTTGATAAACCAGGCGCCGTGGGGAGGAGGCCCACCGTCGCCACCAGAAGGACTGCCCGGGGGCAGTTGTTCGTAAAGCGCTTTTTCACCATTGGAGGAGATGAAGAAGTTGCCGATATTGTCGAGGAGTTTGTCTGTTTTGCGAGTGCAAACATCGAATTTGTGAATGATCTGACCGGAGGGGCCAGAGCGATCTTCGACTTGAGGGCCCTCGAAGAGATAGAGGATGTGCGTCTTTCCGGCGAGCATGCCGCCGTAGTTGCGGACGGGGAAGGGCAGGGAAAGGATGCGCTGATCGATGTTGTCGAAATCGATCTTTACGGGAGCAGGTTCCTTGGATTTGTCTTCGTCCTTTTTGTCCTTGGCATCCTTCTCTTTGTCCTTACCTTTGTCCTTACCCTTTTCTTTGTCTTTGTCAGCGTCTTTTGCGGCGGCTTCCTTGGGCGCTTCCGCCGCGCCGGGCCCGGCCTCGGGTTTGCAATCATCAATATCGGCGGGGGCTTTATCTTTGGCGGCCGCATCGGATTTGGCGGAAGAAGAAGCAGGCGGGGTGATTTTTTCCTCGTCGCTTTGGGGAGCGAGAGGCGATTTCAAATCCTTGCGGAGAACAACGACGTAGCCGGCGCGGGTTACGGGAACCTTGAAGGCGCCCATGCTGCTGGCCATGGTGGGACCGACGTCGGTGCTGGCGGTGAAGTAGAGATACTTGCCGTTAACGTCGAAGGCGACGAAGGCGGCATCGCTCATGCCGTCGGTCACCTGATGGGAAGTCTTGTCCTCAAGGCCGTAGATAAAAGCGGCGTGGACGCCGGAGTCCAGTTGGCGGGTGTAGGCGACCCAACGGCTGTCCGCAGACCAGACGGGATTGAAGTTAGCCTCATCGTACGTGTTGGTGTCAATCAGGACAGGAGAGCCGCCATCAATGCTGAGATACCAGAGATTGAGGCGCTTGTCGCTGTAGGCAATTTTCTTGCTGTCGGGCGACCATGTAGGGGAGTAGTAAAAGGTTGGCGGATTGCCGAGAGGAATCTTGCGGACATCGCCGAGGCCGTCCTGGGAACGCGAGTGCAGAGCGTATTCGCCGGATTCATCGGAGAAGTAGGCGATCCATTTGCCATCCGGGGACCAGGCGGGATCGCGGTCTTCGACTGCCGGGGAGTTGGTGAGATTGCGGATGTCACCGTGTTCGACGGGAACAGTGAGGATTTCACCATGGGCTTCGAAGACGGCGCGCGCGCCCGTGGGAGAGATGTTGGCGTTCTCGATGTGCTCGGCGGCTTTGACGAAATGACGACGGACGGCGGGGAAGTCTCCGGTCACATGAATATCAACGGCGTGCTGTTTGCCGGTGGCGAGATCGAAGAGATGGAGCGAGCCGAACTGTTCGTAGACGATGGAGTCAGGGCCGGCGGAAGCGGACTTGATGTCCAGGCCGTTGCTGGGCATGGCTTCGGAGACTTGCCTGGAAGAAGTGTCGTAGACGAAAAGATTGACGGGGCCGTTGCGGTCCGAGAGGAAATAGATTCGATCGCCGAACCACATGGGAGTGGAGTCGTTGGAATCCTTGCGGGGAAGTTTCTCGATGGAGGAATCAGCGAGATTGGCGATCCAGATGGGCGAGGCGGTGCCGCCACGATAATGCTTCAAGCCGCGCTGGAAATCCCAATTCTCGCGGAAATTGGTGAAGGGCACATAGGCGGCGTGAGAATTATCGGGAGAGTAGGAGAATTCCTCCGCCATGGGGAGAAGCAATTCATCGGGGAAGCCGCCCTCGATACCCACAGAGAAGATACGATTGTAAAAGCCAGGGCTTTTGCGCGAAGAGCGGAACAGAATGCGCTTACCGTCGCGAGTCCAGCCGATGACCTGATCGTTGTAGGGATGCGAGGTGAGGCGCTTAGGCATGCCTCCGGCGGCGGGCATGACGTAGACATCTTCATTGCCATCGTATTCTGCGGTGAAGGCGATGAGGGAGCCATCGGGAGAGAAGTAAGGATCAGACTCGATGCCCACGTCGCTGGTGAGACGGCGCGCCTCGCCGCCATTGCGATCCACAATCCAGAGGTCGCCGCCGTAACTGAAAGCGATCTGGGTGCGGCTGACAGAGGGCCTTCGCAGGAGCAGAGTTGTGCTGCTCGATTGTGCGATCGCGAGGGGAACGCAGAGAAGGAAGGCGAATATCAGTAGAACGCAGGCGAGGCAGTGAACGGACAGGGGACTTCTCCGGAAGGACATATTTCCTCCATGGAACGAAATGATTCCGCGCATCGGTTGGCCGGTAACTCAGGAGTCGGAAGTAAAGTCGTGCAATTGGCAGGGGAGAGTGTAACACAGGAAAAGGCGGTGGAGGTTGAGGAGGATAAGAAGGAGAAGTTGGAGAGTGATCCCTCCACTTCGCGGCCCGGCGCGCCATAATCCGGCGCGAGAGAAAAAACCGGGCCGCTCCGGTCGGGATGACAAATCTGGGTAAGGGCCGGAATAAGAGAGAGAAAGACGAACGCGGAGGCAAGATCATGTGATTGTGCGGACAAGGGGCGCAGCGTGCTGCGCCCCTACAAAGACAAAAGAAAATGGGGGGTTAGAGGATTTTTTTGCCTAGGCCGGAGAGGACGAGTTCTACGCCGAGGAGGGCGGTGCGGTTGTGCTCGTCGATGATGGGATTGATTTCGACAATTTCCATGGAGACCATGGCTTCGCTGTCCGCGATCATTTCCATAGCGAGGTGGGCTTCGCGGTAGGTGACGCCGCCGCGGACGGGAGTGCCGACACCGGGGGCGTCGCTGGGGTCGAGGAAATCCATGTCCAGGCTGACGGTAACGCCTTCGGTATCGTCCATGGCGAATTTGAGGGCGTCGGCCATGACTTCGCGCATGCCACGCTCATCAATGTCGCGCATGGTGAAGGTTCTGACGCCCAATTTCTTGATGAACTTTTTTTCGTGGGAATCCAAATCGCGCACGCCGACCAGCACTACATTTTGCGGCTCGATTTTGGGCTTGTAGCCGAAGAGGTCGTGGAGCTCGGGAACGCCGTAACCAAGGATGCCAGCGAGGGGCATGCCGTGGACGTTGCCGGAGGGGGAACTTTCCGGGGTGTTCATATCGCTGTGGGCATCGAGCCAGATACAGCCGATCTGTTTTTTTTCTTTGCGGAAATGGGCGGCGACGCCGCTGGTGGAGCCCGCGGCGATGGAATGGTCTCCGCCAAGGACCAGGGGCATGTAGCCTTCATCGAGGGATTTTTGGACGGCGAGGCCCAGGGTCTTGCAGGCATCGGCGATTTCGTCAACGTATTTGGAGCGCTTTTCGCCGATCTGCATCTCTTCGGGTTGCTTCACGATGATGTTGCCGATGTCTTCGACGTGAAGACCGAGATGCTTGATGCGGGATTGCAGTCCGGCAACGCGGAGGGCGGAGGGGCCCATATCAACGCCGCGGCGGCTGGCGCCGAGGTCCATGGGAACGCCGATGATGCGGATTTTTTGAGGCATGACTGTTCTCTATTCGCCGAAAGTGGCGAGTGACGAGTGGCGAGTGGCGAGAGCAAAACAGTTCTCACCGAGGGCCAGCGCACCCGGACGCCCAGCAAGGATTTTGAACTGCACGGGATGCAGGAATTACGGAGACTGCCGAATCTACCCGTATTAAGGATATACCCGGTAAATCATCCTGGGGAAGGGGATGACTTCGCGGATGTGCTCGGTGCCGGTGATCCAGGCGACGGTGCGTTCGAGGCCGAGGCCGAAACCGGCGTGAGGGACGCTGCCGTAGCGGCGGAGGTCGAGGTACCACTGAAAGGATTCTATGGGTAAGTTATTTTCTTTCAGGCGCTTAACGAGAAGGTCGTAGTCGTGAATGCGCTGGCTGCCGCCGATGATTTCGCCGTAGCCTTCGGGGGCGAGCATGTCGAAGGAAAGAGCCAAATCGGGGCGCTGGGCGTCGGGCTGCATGTAGAAGGCTTTGATGGCGGTGGGGTAGTGGTGGACCATGACGGGGCGGTCGTACTCGTTGGAGATGATGGTCTCTTCGTCGCCGCCGAAGTCGTCGCCGAACTTGGCGGGGTTGCCATGCTTTTGAAGGACGCCGACGGCCTCTTCGTAGGTGATGCGGGGGAAAGGGGGCTTGATGTTCTCGAGCTTCTTAATGTCGCGCTTGAGAGTTTCGAGTTCGCGGGACTTGTTTTTGACGACGCCTTGCACGATGGCGCTGACGAGGCCTTCGCCCAGGTCCATCATGTCGGGGAGTTCGGCGTAGGCGGCTTCGGGCTCGAGCATCCAGAATTCGGTGAGATGGCGGCGCGTCTTGGATTTTTCGGCGCGGAAGGTGGGGCCGAAGGTGTAAACCTTGCCGAGAGCCATGGCGGTGGCTTCGAGATAGAGCTGGCCGCTTTGCGTGAGGTAGGCCTTCTGGTCGTCAATGTAATTCACTTCAAAGAGCGTGGATGTGCCTTCGCACGCGGCGGGGGTGAACATCGGGGCGTCGGTGAGGGTGTAGCCCTGTGCGTCCATGAATTCGCGCGCGGAGCGGATGGCTTCGGCGCGGATGCGGAGGATGGCGGCCTGGCGCGGGGTGCGGATCCAGAGGTGGCGCTGATCGAGGAGGAAATCCACGCCGTGCTCTTTGAGCTGGATGGGGAAGGGCGTGGCCTCCGGAACTTTCTGGACAATTTGGATTTTGCTGACCCCGATTTCGTAGCCGCCGGGCGCACGCTGCTCGGCGCGAATTTTGCCGGTGACGATGATGCTGGATTCCTGGGTGAGGCCCTTGAGAGCCTCGAAGGCTTCGGGATTTTCTTTCAGGGAACAAACGCCCTGGATGATGCCGGTGCCATCGCGAAAGATGGGGAAGAGAAGTTTGCCGGATTCGCGGAGGTTGTAGAGCCAGCCGCGGATGGTGACTTCTTGAGAGTCGTATTTACCTGCGTGTTCGATGGTGATCATGGTCATGGTGAGGTTCTCTGTTGTGAGTTCAAACGAACAGTTTAGCAAAGTTGAAGAGATGTTACCTGCAGGGTGCTGCTCTTTAAGGGGAACTCAACGGTTGGCCAAGACTCGAATTGTTTCCAATCCCAATAGCTTTTCGTCAGCCGTAACCAAAGTCAGATCCAAAACTTGTGCAGTAGCGGCTAGGATACGGTCGGCTGGGTCTTGATGAAGGGGCAAGTGTCGCGCGGCCAGGGCGATTTCATGTGTGAAAAGGGCTTCTTGTGTGCCTGCAGTAGCTTTCGCGATCCACTCGGCAATATCAACGTGAAACTTGATTCTCCCTTTGTGATGCAAGGTGAGAACTTCCCAAGTGCTGATTGGGGAGACCCAGAGCTCATTTCTCGGATCCTTGAGGATCTGGAGGGTGCGTCGCCCCAAGCGTTTTGGCTCACGAAAAAGCCAGAGCCAGATGTGAGTGTCCAGCAGAAGCTTCAATCGCGAAGCGCCTCCCATTCGCTTTCCTCATTTGCCGGAGAAAGAATGTCACCGGTGATATCGAAGGTATCCTTCATGGACGCGATCCAAGCGGCCCTGTCCAAGACAGCAGCGGGTGGAACCACCTCCGCGACGATTTTCCCGTGCCGGGTGACGCGGATGGGTTTGCGAGTGCGGCGCACTTGCTCCAAGAGGGACAGGCACTTGGTCTTGAATTCGGAGATAGGAATGCTGACCACTGGCGCTCCTTTTGACTATTAATTTTACCATAGTCAAAATAATGGTCAAATTGGTTTTTATATAAGGAACTCCCGCGCTCTTGGAAACGCATATAACTGCATCGTTTTAACTCTGCGCTTCTGCGAGGTGGCGAGCGGGAGGAACTGAAAACTTTTCAAACACGCGGGGGCGAGTTTGGAATAGAGTAGGGGGTTGATCAGGCCGGAGATGAATCAACGGAAAATGCAGGGAGCAGCCGAGAATTTGGAGTGGTGGTGTGCTGCGGTCAGGGAGGGCCAGTGAAGAATCAGGAAAAGTCTGGGAGTTTGGTAGAAGGTGGAGTATCGCGGCGCAAATTCATCGGACAGACGGCGGCAGCGGCGCTGGGATTTACGATCGTGCCGCGGCGCGTGCTGGGCGGCGTGGGGTATGTTGCGCCCAGCGACAAAGTGAATATTGCGTTTGTCGGCGTGGGGGCGCAGGGTTTGCGCGTGATGCTGCATTTTTTGAAGGAGCCCGATGTGCAAGGCGTGGCAGTGTGCGACTGCAATAAATCCGGCGCGAATTACCCGCAATGGGACACCCATGAATTCTGCAAATCCGTGCGGAAATTGCTGGGCGTGGATAGCGGATGGGACTGGTTGAGTCCGGACCAGCCGCTGGAGTTGACGCATGCTCTGCATGTGACGAGCGGCGTGGCGGGGCGCGAACCTTGCCAGAAAATCGTGGACGGGTATTACGGGACACAGAAGCGCTCCGGCGAATATCACGGCTGCGCGGCTTACAGCGATTTCCGGGAATTGCTGGAGAAGCAGAAAGACCTGGACGCGGTGGTGGTGTGCACTTCGGATAATTTGCACGCGGCGGTATCCGCCGCGGCGATGAAGAAGGGCAAGCATGTGTACTGCCAGAAGCCATTGACGCGCACGATCTATGAGGCACGGCGAATTGCCGAGATCGCGCGGGAGACAGGCGTGGCGACGCAGATTGCCGTGGGGAACCAGGCTTCAGAAGCGACGCGGTTGCTTTGCGAATGGATTTGGGATGGGGCGATTGGACCGGTGCGGGAGGTGAAGAACTGGTCAAGCCGTCCTTACTGGGCGCAAGGAGTGGACCGGCCGAAGGAAGTGGAAGCGGTGCCGGAAGGATTGGATTGGAACCTGTGGCTGGGGCCGGCGCCGGAACGTCCGTTCAATCACGTTTATCTGCCGTTTTCATGGCGGGGGTGGGTGGACTTTGGATGCGGCGCGCTGGGCGATATGGGCTGCTACAGCTATGACACGATCTTCCGCGTGTTGAAGCTGGAAGCGCCGGTAAGCGTGGAGGCGAGTTCCACCGAACGCTACCCGGAGACTTATCCGCAGGCTTCGATCGTGCGCTATAGTTTTGCGGCGCGCGGCGAGATGCCGCCGGTGAAATTTACGTGGTATGACGGCGGACTGAAGCCGGAGCGGCCGGAGGAACTGGAAGAAGGACGTCCGCTGAAGGGCGAGGGCGAAGAAGACGAAGGGCTGCTGTTCGTGGGGGACCGTGGAAAGATTCTCTGCTCTTTCAACGGCGGAAATCCCAAGCTGATTCCGCAGGCGAAGATGGATAGCTTTAAACAGCCGCCCAAGACTTTGCCGAGATCACCCGGCAACGAAAGGGAATGGCTGGACGCCTGCAAAGGCGGCAAAGAAAAGCCGGGCGGGAACTTCGAGTTTTCGGGGAAGGTTACGGAAACTTTGCTGCTGGGTAATGTGGCGGCGCAGGTGGGAGAAAAACTCGCTTGGGATCGCGGCAACCTGAAGATTGTTAACTCCGAGGCAGCGCAGAAGTTGGTGCGTCCGGAGCGGCGGAGCGGGTGGGAGCTGTAGAAATTCCGGACCTCAGGGGTTGAAACACCTGAGCTTGAGACGCTTTTCGGCACGGTTGAAACCGTGCCCTCCCGGGAGCCATTTATGAGATGGCTTCCGAGGAAGCGCTAGCAGGTCCGAACGGCAGGAGATGGAACGATCAAATTTGCGAACGCCTGCTTGAGCGGGGACGAGTTAGTACGCGAAGGCGGGCAAGGAGGCGTCAATGAGTGAGATTTCAAGAAGAGAGTTTTGCAAAAGTGCAGCGACACAGGCGGCCGTGGTGGGGTTGCTTGGCGCCGGTGCGCTGGAACTGCGCGCGAATCCCTTGGGCATGCCCATCGGATGCCAAACGTGGCCGGTGAGGGAAATGATTGCGAAGGATTTTCCGGGGACGATCAAGATACTTGCCGCGGCTGGATTTCAGACGATCGAGCTGTGTTCGCCGGTGGGTTACGCCGATTCGGGGTTCGCGGGGCTGGCCAAATACAAGGCCGCGGAGTTGAAGAAGATTCTGAGCGATGCGGGTGTGAGCTGCGTGAGTTCGCACTTCGGCATCGAGGAACTCAGGAAGGACCTGGCGGGACGAATTGCGTGGGCAAAGGATGTGGGCTTGAGGCAAATGAACGTGCCAAGCCTGGACGGGCCGGAGAAGCCGACGATGGACGATGTGAAGCGAGCGGCCGACGAATACAACAAGATGGGAGAAGAGTCGGCAAAGGCGGGGATCCAGCAGGGGCTGCACAATGAGGGGTTCGAGCTGACGATGGTGGAGGGGAAGCGGACGTATGACGTATTGATCGGGCTGCTTGATCCAAAGTTTGTGAACTTCCAGTTCCAGGTTTCCACAATCAGCCAGGGTTACGATGCCGCGGAATATTTTACGAAGTACCCGGGGCGCTTTTTTTCCATGCACGTGCAGGGGTGGTCCGCGACGACCAAGAAGATCATGGCGGTGGGGCAGGATACGCTGGATTGGAAGAAGATTTTTACGGCAGCGAAAATTGGCGGGCTCAAGAATTACTTCGTGGAAATGAATCTGGAGTTGATGAAAGCGAGCGTGCCATATTTGCGTGGGCTGCAGGTGTGAGGAAAACTTGTAGGGGCGAAGACGGCAGCAGAATCTGACCGCACTGTCCAAGACAGGCCAGACTGACGTTTCTCGGATTACATTTCAAAGCGCATCATTCGGCGCGAAAAGTTCGATGAGGTGGGATCGGCCTGAAGGGAAAATGCGTTGGTCAGTTATTTCCGGGGCACTACACTAGTACTTATATCTCCGGTAACCGCGTTAACCAGGACCTTGCGATAACTAAGCGGCCAATACCACGTGATATGCGACACCGACGCCTTTGAACCTTTGCTTTTAGCCTTTTTTCTGGTGGTCGGCTCGATGCGTGAGAAAGCGCAATTAGACTGAGGTGGTTCATGCCCCAACCTAACGTCTTTTGCCCATTCAAAAGGATTCACATCATCTTCGTCGCTGAGCTTCTGTTTTTGAGTCTCGGCTCTGTCAGTGTCACCCTCGCCCAGGTTTCTGCGCCACCAACAAGAAGCGCCATCAAAAAACTCGTCTACGACGTGCAGACGTTCAAACATGAGCCAAAGTTGATCTATGGTGGTCTTCCAGGAGCGACGAGGCCGGTAACCAGCACAGGCGCTTCCGAATTGATCTATGGCCTTCCGGGAGGTATACGGCCAACAAGCAGCGATATCTATGAGCAGGTGGGTCCAAACATCGACCCAAAGCAATTAGTGCAGGGGGGCCAGGACCCGGCATGGTCTCCGGGAGGGGATAAAATCGCGTATCTCGGATTCATTAAAATCTTGAATGAACAGCATCAGATGACGGTAGAGGGTATGCAGCAATGGTATCTTGAAGGAATTTCCTTGCTTGCCAGACAAATCTACGTGATGAACTCGGACGGATCTGGGAGAAAACGGATTACGAATGTTCCCAACGGAATTTGGGATTTTGCCTGGTCTCCAACCGAGAACAAAATCGCGTACTGCGAGCAGGGCGAGGACAGTAAAACCGCGATTGTCCTAATCAACGCAGATGGATCGCGTAGGCAAGAATTAACGAAGATGGGCGAAATACGCTGCGCTGTGGGAATGCCGATTCTTCAGCGAACGCTTGATAAAAATAAGACAATGACTGCCACCAAGTCAGGGGGAGGCAAGGTGTTGATGAAGCTCGTCGGTCCTACAGAAAGCACGGCGGTTGATGAGACGGTGACCGGCGAAATTGTCGGCGTACCCACTCTGGCATGGTCTCCCGATGGCAAATTCATTGCCTTCACGGGCATCATGAACGGAAAGCCCGTGATGGGGGTGGTTGATAAAGACGGCAAAACCAAACCTCTTGGCGTGGGATATTCCACACACTGGTCTCCGGATGGCAAGCGAATTTTGTTCCGCCACGATTCCAATAGCAAACCGCCCGTGACTGCTCTTTGTCTGGTCAATGCGGATGGAACAGAGCCCCGCAAAATTCTCGATAACGAAAGCGCCGAATTCGGCCTCACGTGGTTCCCAGACGGGAAGAGCATTGTCTTCGGCTCGCAGCGCGACACCAAAGATCAGTCGGAGATCTTTCAGATCAATGCGGACGGAGGAGGCCTCCAGAAGATTGCGTCTCGGCCGAAGGCGTCGCTCTCCAACCCCGTGGTTTCTCCTGACGGGACGAAATTAATCGTTGACGCAGCCCATGCGCCTGGTCCCGACGTGGACACGCTCGATTTCAGTCTTTTGCTTGTGGACCTAATCACTCATCAACAGGAGTTTCTTGGCAAGGGCTGTCACGCGAGTATCCTCTGGTGACAACCCAGGCCGATGATGAGTATCTCCAATCTCCGCGTAACTCCTTCCATGAGAAGGTGTTGAGTCCATACTTGGGAAGGAAAATCTCAAGAAAGGGGCCGCTGCGTATTGAGTGTGGCGAGCTAGTTGGCAATTAGCGCTATCCGATCTCGATGCCAGGACATATCTCTTAAATGCTTCTCCCGATCATGCTGCTTCCCTCAGGGGTTAAAACCCCTGAGTTCCGGGGGCTTTTCGGCACGGCTGAAGCCGTGCCCTCCCGAATCCCATTTGTGAGATGGCTGCTAGTTTCCGCCCTGCTTGTGTTCGGTGATTTTGCCAATATCCGTCGCGCTGCCCCTCATGAGATCGCGTAGGACTGCAACTTCGGCGGTGATGCCCGTCCGCAAGGCCGGCTCCGCTTCCGGCGCAAACAGCGGTGAGTGGTTCGAGGGCAGCTCATGGCCGGCGGCCTTCGCCTGTCTTAGCTTCTCCGGATCGGCTGCGCCCAGCCTGAAATAGAACGAAGGAACGCCCTGCTCCACAAACACAGAATAGTCTTCCGAGACGATTGACGGGGGTTGCACTACTACGTTGCTTTTGCCCAGAGCGGTTTCCAGTGTGGCTGCAAGATGGCGCGCCAGAGCAGGGTCGTTATAAACGGCGGATGTGGATTCGTATTCTTCAATCAGCGGCATCTTTTCGGCCCCACCGGCGGCGGCTTCAGCGTTGGCGATTCGCGCAATGGCGGTCAATAGATGCTTGCGGATCTCCGGTTTGTACGAGCGGACGGTCAGTCCCAACTGGGCCTGGTCAGGGATGATGTTGTTCTTTGTTCCCGCCTGGAAATATCCCACGGTGATCACCGCGACTTCGCCGGTGCGGATTTCGCGGGATACGATGGACTGTAACCTGACCACAATGCTGGCGGCGATCACGATTGGATCGATGGTTGTATCCGGCCGAGCGCCGTGCCCTCCTTTGCCGTATACAGTAATTCGCAGCGAATCGGCATTGGCCCAGGTGTATTCCGGAGTAATGCCAACCTGCCCCACGGGCATTTCGTTGGTGTCGTGGAGCGCGATTCCAACATCCGGCTTGGGGAAGCGTGTGAACAGGCCGTCCTCGACCATTTTCTTGGCGCCGGAGATGGTTTCTTCCGCGGGCTGCGCAATCAGCATGAGCGTTCCGTGCCAGGTATCCTTTGTGCGCGCCATGATGGCCGCCGTTCCCCACCATGACGACATGTGCAGATCGTGTCCGCATGCGTGCATCACGGGGACATCACGACCGCTGTCATCCTTGGTCCGGACTTTGCTCGCGTACGGCAGGCCTGTCAGCTCCTCGACCGGAAGCGCATCAAGCTCTGTGCGGAGCATCACGGTCGGGCCGGAGCCATTTTTCATGATGCCGACGACGCCAGTTCCGCCAACGTTTTCGGTGACTTCGTACCCAAGCTGACGCAGCCGTTGAGCAAGCAAAGCAGCCGTACGCGTTTCGTGCGACGAGAGCTCGGGATGCTGATGCAAGTCCAGATACAAGGCATACGCGTCGGGAAGGACAGGCTCAAGCTGGTCTTTGACCTGAGTGCTCTGCGCCGTCGCCAAAACAGGCATCAGTAAGGACACCAGTCCAATCCCTAGCAGCTTTTTCATCGCTTATCCTCCTTGGGAGCAGCGTACGATTGCGATTCGGCCAGCGGGAAAGCGAGTCAATATAGCTTTTTCCATTCGCATTCGCAATGGGGAGAAAGCTGTCACTGGTGAAAGCGTATTGTAGGAGCCCCGGGTCTCGTCGCCTTATTTTCAACGGCACCGAACTACGTCAACCGTCCCGTACTTGTCGGCGGACCAGGCCGGGAAGTTCCGGACAGTTTGCGAACGAAAGTACAGAACGCGGCAAAGCTATTCGTTCTCGTCGAAGGCCCGTTCCGGTTCCGGCAGCTTGTCGCCATCTCTGGCAACCCAAACATACAAAGTAGGGAGCAAGAAGACGCTGAGTAGCAGTGCCGCGATGAGACCACCGACAATGACAATGGCAAAAGGCCTCTGAGAGTCTGAGCCGATGCCGCGCGACAGCGCGGCGGGCAAAAGCCCAAGCGTAGCAACGAGCATGGTCATCATGATGGGGCGAAGGCGGAGAACGGCGCCATCAACCGCAGCGTCTTCAATCATGTGCCCACGCGCACGAAGTTGGTTGATGTATTCGAGCATAATGACGCCGGTCTGAACCGACACACCGAAGAGCGCCAGGAAGCCGACACCAGAGGATACGCTGAAGTGCGTGCCCGTCAGCAGCAGCGCGAGCAATCCGCCGATGGGCGCCATGGCGACGTTTCCGAGAATCAGCGCGGCCCATTTAGGAGAGCCGAACATCATATAGAGGATGAGGAAGATTCCGAGTAGGGTGAGGGGCAGCACAATCGTGAGACGTTTCTGCGAACGTTTCTGGCTTTCATACTCGCCCTCCCAGTCAATGTGATACCCGCGCGACAGCTTAACCTGCTCGCCTACTTTCTGGATGGCCTCTTCGACGGCTCCGCCCAAGTCGCGTCCGCGCACGCTGTACTTGATGGCAATGTAGCGGGAATTCCCTTCGCGATAGATTTCGGAGGCACCATCGGTAGTTTCCACGGTCGAAAGTTGCGCCAGAGAAACGCGTGTCCCCGAGGGCGACAACAACCGGATATTTTCAATGGCTTCTTTTGTGTCACGGTAAGGCGCGCCATAGCGCACCACCAGGTCGTAACGCTGCTCGCCCTGCAACACTTGAGTCACCGCATTGCCGCCGACGGCGGTTTGGATGGCGTCTTGTATGTCAGCGACATTAATCTGGTAACGGGCAGCCTGCTTGCGGTCAACAATGAAATTCAGATTGGGCTGGCCCATCACCCGGAGCACCCCGAGGTCCTCAATGCCGCGGATGTTGCGCATGATGTCCACGATCTTGTCGGCCGTGCCCTCGAGCAGTCTAAGGTCATCGCCGTAAATTTTCACGGCGAGCTCGCCTTTAACCCCGCTGACTGCTTCTTCCATGTTGTCAGCAATAGGCTGGGAGAAATTCCAAATCACCCCCGGAATCTTCTCCAGTTCGCGGTTCATGGCCGCGATGAGCTGTTCCTTATCTTCATGGAAGAGGGGACGCCATTTCTCCTTCGGCTTCAGACCTACGAAATACTCCGTGTTGAAAAAGCCCGTCGTGTCCGTCCCGTCATCCGGGCGGCCAACCTGGCTTGTGCATTCGGTTGCCTCCGGGAAAGAACAGAGCACGATTCGGGCTTGATTCGCCAACCGAATACCTTCGTCCGGTCCCGTGCTGGGAGCCAGCGTGCCACGGACCCAGAGTGAGCCCTCATCCAAGTGAGGCAGAAACTCAGAGCCGATCAGTCCGCCCATGATGAGGTAAACGGAGAGGAGCATGACAGCAACCGCCGCACTCAGAGTTACGACGCGATGCGCGATCGCCCATCTGGCAGCTTCACGATAACGCCATGTCAGCACCTCCATTACCGGGTTTCGCCATTCGCTGACGCCCTTCCTGAACAGCACGCTGGAAAGAACGGGAGCGACAAGCATAGAGAACAGCAGCGCACCGAGGAGAGCAAAGGCCACCGTCCAAGCCATGGGATGAAACAATCTCCCCTCGACGCGCTGCAGAGTAAAGATCGGCAAGTAGGCAGTGATGATGATCGCGATGGCATAGAAGACGGGGCGCTGGACTTCGTGTGCAGCATCGCGGATACGCTCGATGGGCGTTTTGTAAGTGGCCTCCGGATGACTCATGTGACGGACAATGTTTTCCACCATCACGACGGCGCCGTCCACGACCATGCCGAAATCGAGTGCGCCGAGAGAGAGCAAGTTTGCAGGGATGCCCTTCAATTTCAGGCATGTGGCTGCAAACAACAGAGAAAACGGAATGGTCAAAGCAACGATAATCGCGCCGCGTACGTTGCCAAGGAACAGGAAGAGCACGATAACTACAAGGATGATGCCTTCCGTAAGGTTATGCAGGACCGTGTGGGTCGTGTAGCGTACGAGATCGCTCCGGTCAATGAACGGCACGATCTTGACGCCGGGGGGTAGCAATTGCTCGTTGAGCTCTTTCACCTTGGCGTGAAGACCTTCGAGAGCAGCTTCCGCATCCGCGCCTTTCCTCATGGGCACCCAAGCGGAAACTACATCATCATTGTCAACGATGGTGCCGTCTTCACGATGAATGGCTCTGCCGAACTGGCCCAGGCGGATTTTTGGTCCTTGCACAACCGTGGCGATATCCTTAACGCGCAACGGCGTTCCATTCTTGGCAGTAATGACCGTCTCTTCGATGTCATGCACTGTCCCCACCAGGCCGACGGCGCGCACATTGATTTGCTGCAGTCCCGACTGGATAAAACTGCCGCCCGCGTTTACGTTGTTGTTGGCGAGCTGTTGCTCCACCTGACCAATGCTGAGCCCATAGGAGACGAGCTTGTCGGGATCGACACGAACCTGGTACTCGCGCGTTGGTCCGCCAAAAGTTGCGACATCAACGATGTCCGGAACGGACTTCAGGTTTTTCTCGATCACCCAGTCTTCGATGGACTTCAGTTCCATCACGTCATAATTGGGATTCGTGCTCTTGAGCGTGAAGAAATAAATCTGGCCGACCGGGCTCCAGTCCGTACCCATCTGCGGCGAGACGCCGGGCGGCAAGGTAACCTGGGAAAGGCGCTCGAGAACCCTCTCGCGGTTCCAGGAGTTCTCCGTGTCATCGTCGAAGACCAGCTTTAGATCAGAGAGGCCGAAGATCGAGAACGAGCGCAGATGCACAACTCCGGGGATGCCGTTCATCACTACTTCAAGCGGAATCGTGACCTGCTGCTCGACCTCTTCCGCAGCTCGACCCGGCCACTGGGTGATGATTTCCACGTAGTTATTTGCCACGTCCGGGTAGGCTTCCACGGGGAGTTGGTGGAAGGAGATGGCGCCCCAGATGAGCAAAAGAACAGCAACCGCCAGCACGATAAAACGGTTATTGAGAGCGAAATCAACGAGACCTCGGATCATCTTAGATTCCTTCAATAAATTTGTAGAGATCACCGTGACTGCAACCACGGTGTTTTGCAGGGACCGCTCTCGCGCTGCAACGGAGAATAGAGCGCGGCCCAGTAGCTCACGTTGTAAACAGGGAGTGAGTGCGGCCAACCTGCCGCAGACCTACGCGCAAATGGATGGAAGACTTAGAGGTGAATGACTTCGGAGGGAGGTGCGCGACCTGAGTGAGAGATTATGAAAGGGCTGAGAGGGAATCCACAGTTCGATGCCGGAATGCCAACTACTCGTGATCCACTATGCGGAAGGTGCGCTCCCGCCGTGCAAATTCCATCACGCCATTGCGAGGGCAGGCCAACAGAGTCTGGCGCCTCGTAGGTGCTGGAACCCCAACACGTCTTAGATTCGCTGAAGGCTCCGGGAAAAGCAGTGGGGTCTACCCGAGAAAAACCGCCGTGGCCGTCATTGAGAAGAATCGCGACGGGCTGCCCCAGCCAGGTTGTGGTCAAGACCAGATCAAGAGCATTATCACCGTTCACATCGCGCACGGCGATTTGCAGGCCACCGGTAGGAGCGACAACGAGAATCGTTTGTCGCCCAGCCGCGCTGAGCTGAAGTTGGATCCAGTAGTCTGTAAGCGAGGCGTCGCTTCGCCCGACCTGAACAGCAGCGAGGTCAGGGCGGCGGTCCCCATCAAGGTCGGCGAAGGCAAACGGCAGGCCAGTTCCGGCCGGAGAAGGGGACGTGCTCTGAAGATCTGCACCAAATGCCGAGGCTAGGACAAGGCCAGCAAAGATCGAGAGACACAAGAACCTGCACACAAGCCCTGTCCAGGCGAGAATGCCGTGTTGGCGACCAACGAATGCGAGTGTGCGTTTGGAGCGATTCATGGCCGAGCTCGTGGGTAATTATCCTACAATACCTTTCGGCGATTCACGAATAAAACTCGCGGCTGTTCACTTTTTCAACCCGCAGCAACCAAAGTCTCAGCCATGGCAGGTAACTCTTAATGAGTTGCCGACTCGGAGTTCTGATCGCGCTCCAACAGAGGGTCGGCAGGGTGGGCGGGGTGAGTCTGCCCCTCGTGAATCGGCGCGGGAATCAGGCGGCCCGCAAAAAGATGGAGCAGAAACACGAGCACGAGGCCGCCGGCGATTGCGAGCACGAACCATCGCATGTCCTTGTGCGGATAAAATAAGGCGTAGAGGACGAGCACCCAAAAAGAAGTCGTGAGCATGGGGATTCCGACCGCGATGAACATGGTCCCCGAGAATCCTGGGAGGTACCACGGGAATTGGTCGTGCACGGACCGGCGCGACCACCAGGCAGTGTCGATTTTTATTCCCAATCCCTCCGCGAGAGGCAACTCTTTTTCCTCCGGGCCGCGCCGGTGGCCTAACCTGTAGAACTCAGACAGGTGCGAGTCGATGGAAGTGACGCCGGGAATGGACTCCAAAAGCCGCAAGTACGCGCGCCAGAATTGAATGACGCGGACGCCGCGGAATCCGAGCGAAATGTAGAACAGGGAAAGCGCCAAGCCAAATAGAGAAACAATGAGGCTGATGTTGCGAGCCGTTGTTGTGGCTGAAGTCGTGAAGGCGAGAGCGGTGGCGAGGAAGGCTTGCACGGTGGAGAAATTGTTCATGCGGGCGTAGAGAATATGATCCTCGTGGTACAGGCGCTCGAGGACCTTGTGCCACGCATGCTTTGGGTCGGGGAACAACGAAACGTAGGTCATCACAACCTCAGACAGCGCACAAGGCTGAACTGTCCTTTAAACGGAATTGTACATTGATATAACTTGCCAGCGGATTTTTTGGTGCAGGCGTGTCGCGTTCCGATGAACAGGCAGTGCGGCGCGGGATGCGGCCACACTTCGTGAATGTGAACTAACGGCTGAGGATGCGGTGGACGATTTCGGCGTTTTCCCGGACTTCATCCTTGGCGCGGGGGAAGATGCCGACGTAGACGCCGTCTATCGGTTTGATACTTTCAAAGGCCGTGCGGAAGGCTTGTTCCACGCCATCATCCGAAATTCGTCCCGCGGCCAAAACCTTGAAGGCGAAGCAGGGTTTTTTGGTCTGGCGTATCACCTTGTACATGCGCGGGGGATCGCTTTGCAGGTAGATATCGTGGGGCATTTCCAGCAACTCGCCGTTGAGGACCTTTTTCCATTCGTCGATGGTGCGCGTGCGGTTATAGACGCAGCCGGCGTAGAAATCGACGTCCCAGCCATGCTCTTCCACGTACGCGATGACTTCCGGTTTGTGAGTGCCGACGCCAACCAGCACACCTAGGTCGCGGACTTTCTTGCACCACTCCTTGACGGTATCCATCTTGCCTTCGCGGAAAGCCACGTCAACCACTTCGCCCTGGCGTTGCATGGCCAACGGCTTGAGATTCTTGGCCAAGGCAACGACATCGTCGCCTGCGATGACCTGCATGATCAGGTGCATCTTGCCGCCTTCGGCTTGAAAGCGGGCCAAGTCCTGGGGAGCGGGGTCGAGATTGACGTAGTTGAAGGCGTTAATGCCGTAGCGGTTGCAGTCGTGCATGACCTTGCAGACGCGATCCGGCGTGTACCAATCTTTCATCGAGGCGCCGAAGTTGTTGTTGTAATGGGCGAAGCCGCAGATGGGGTTGACGCCTAGAATCAAGCGGCTGATCTCGACGCCGAAGAACTTCATCTTTGGCACCTGGATTTCGGAAGCGGGCATTGGCGGGGGCGTCTGTGGCGATGATTGATGCGGTCCCAGCTCCATTGTGTGCGCGTCAATGGCGGACGCAGCGCCGGACAGAGCGGCTGCCATAGCGGCGCTCGTGCGAAGGAAACTTCTTCTGGTTGTATTTGACATAAAAGCTTTGTGCTCCGATCCAGTGCTGGGCTGAAGGAATAGGACCGCAATCACACGGCTGATGCTCAGACACACGTGTGACGGCTGGGCCTTCTGGTAGTTGGCTTTAACAGTGCAGAACCGGGGCGTCTGTATCCGGCATCACGGTGGGTTGTGACAAGGCTGACGACCGAGGGATGCTTTGACAGCTACATCTCGCTGAAAAGAAAAGTTTGGTAGGGTGGCCTATGACGTAAAAGCGGCGGCAAGCCGCCGCACTCCAAAAACGATCTCTGCGAAAGAGAGGAGCGAGTAATTCGGAGTCAATGGGTGTTGGACCAGGCTTCTTCTAGGCGAGATAGGGATTTGGCGGCAGCGGAGAGTTGATCGGAGAGGGAGGGAGAATCGGGGCCGGATTTTTCTTTTAGTTCCAGGGTTAGGGGTAAATCGGCTGCGGCGGGGGCGGATTTTAGGATGGCAAGGGCGGAGGGCCAGGGGATGGTGCCGTCGTAGGGCGGGAGGTGCTCGTCCTTTTCGCCGTGGTTATCGTGGATGTGGGCGCTTACGACGAGATCGTGCAGGGGTTCAAAACTTTTGGCGATGCGGGTGTCCTCCGGGCCCTCGGCGAGATGGGCGTGGCCGATATCGAAATTGAAGCGGACGGAAGTGAGGCGGGTTTCGTCCACGAAAGCACGGAGGTAGGCGGGATCGCCCATTTCGCTGGGCGTGTTTTCGAGGCAGATGGTGACGCCGGCGTGGTGGGCATGCAGGGTGAGATGTTCGAGGGAGCTGAAGGCGGCGTCTCGTTTGCGCGGTTCGGCAGTTTCGCGAGAGCCACCCATGTGCAGGATCATGCGAGGGAAGGGAAGATCGTCGGCGGCGTCGAGGACACGCTTCAGCTCGTCCATGGCTTCAATGCGGCGGACGCGTTCGACTTCGCAGATGGAGAGAGGCGTGCCGCCTTCGCGATTGAGGCTGAGGTCGCGGCTGGTGGGGGCGTGAAGCGAGGCGAGTTGCAGGCGGTGATCGGCGAGGGATTGAGCGATGGCGCGAACTTCCTGGCGAGTGGCGTAATCGAAATGGCTGCGGGTGGCGAAGATTTCAATGGCTTGAAATCCCGCAGAGGAGATTTGGGTGAGGATTTCGGGTGTGAGTTTTTTGGAGACGAAGAGGTAGGTGGAGAGGATTCGGAGCATAGGTGTAGTTTAGCGCGAGAAACGCTGTAGCTCATCCCTTTAGGGATGAGGTTTTTCTATTGTGAGAGCACGACCTGGGTATTTGAGTTTTGCGATTCGGTAGGGGAAAACCTCAGGCCTGAAGGCCTGAGCTACAGGGGTTAGTAGCGGAGGGCGGAGCCGTTGTCGCGGGGGTCGGCGGCGCCGCAACGGTCGCGGCATTTGCCAGTGGGCAGATCTGCTGCTGTGGAGAGCGACCTAAAAAGCGACCTTGTAGATGTTGCCCTTATCGTCTTTTGCGACGCCTTTAATCGCGCCGATGGCGGTATCCCCTACTTTGTCCGGCTTGTAGAGCTCTACGTTTAGGATCGTACCGCGGTTCCCTGTGAGGACAGCCCGCGCATAAAGCCTCGCCCCCAGGACATGGGCGACATAAAACCCCGTGCCGTAAACGGTATCCCACTCCGCGGACAAGTTGTTTGCAGGTGCGGCGGAGGCCGTAGTTGCAGCATTAGAAGTATTTGGACGAGGCACAGTCGCCCAGTGTCCTTTGCACACTTCACCAGCGCCGAGAACCACGGAGAGATCGCCCGAATTGAAAGCGCCGGAAAATTTCGCGACGTAAACCGGCGGAGGAGTTTGAGTGGATAAGGGACCTTGGACTGGGTAGAAACGAGCGGTGGCACATCCCGTCAGCGTAGAGACACACAACAGAGAAAGAGCGAGGAGACTCTTCATGGGAAGTCCTCCCTTGAGCAGGTATTTGCGTTATGTGACTTCAGTGATTAGGACGTTTTGTAGTGACGAGGGGTTACCCCTAATTGAAGGGCTACGCGTGTTCAAAGACGGAGCGAGTGGCCGAGTGGCTATTCTTCGAGGAATTCGATTTGGGGAGGGCCGGGGAGTAAGCCGGCGGCGGTGCCGCGTTCGATTAGGGCGCGGACGGCTTTCTTACCCTTTTCGCCGTAGCCGAGGGTCCATTTGTTGACGTACATGCCGACGAATTTGTCGGCGAGTTCCGTATCCATGTCGCGCGCAAACTGCATGGCATAGTTGAGGGCTTCTTCGCGGTGTTCGAGGCCGTAGGTGACACTGTCGCGAATGGTTTTGGCGATCAAGCGGCCGAGGTCGGGGCCGAGAGCGCGGCGGACGGCGTTGCCACCGAGTGGAAGGGGGAGCGCGGTGAGTTCCTGCCACCACATGCCGAGGTCAATGACGCGATGCAGGCCAAGTTGCGGGAAGAAAAGCTGGCCCTCATGAATGAGGAGGCCGGCTTCGACCACTTCGTTTTTGACAGCTTCGATGATTTTGTCGAAGGGCATGACCACGGCTTCAAAGTTGGGCTCGAAGAGTTTCAAGGTGAGATAGGCGGAGGTTTTCAGACCGGGAACGCCAATGCGCCTTCCTTTGAGTTCCTGGGGCTTCAGAGAATTTGTGGAAACGACAATGGGGCCATAACCTTCGCCGAAGCTGGCGCCGGTGTCAAGCAGGATGTAGTTGTCGCGGAGGGAAGGATAAGCGGCAAAGCTGAGGGCGGTGACGTCGTAGGTTTGCGAGAGAGCGGCTTCGTTGAGGGCTTGGATATCGGAAAGGACGTGCGTGTATTTATAGCCCGGGGTGGGGAGCTTGTGGGTGGCCAGGGCATAAAACATGAAGGCGTCGTCGGAATCGGGAGAGTGGGCAAGCTTGATCTCGCGGGGTTCCTTCTCGGTCTTGGATGCCGTTTGTCTTCCAGCCATAGGGATAAAAGTTCCTCATCCCCGGGGGAAGCACGCAGAGTGGGCTCGACACCTATGCGGCGCTCCAATGAGAAAGACAGGTGGGTCGAGCGACGTCGGGACGGGCGTGGCTTTCGGCCGGGCTAAACGTTGCAGGAGAGAGACTAACATAGACATGGGCGGTGGACAAACGGGCAGGAGTAGGTAGAGGAAGTAAAGGAGGTGGAGGAGGTAAAGGAAGTAAAGGAGATAAAGGAGAAGAGAGAATCCTCGCTTTGAAGACTCCGCTCGGATTGACGGTTTTTCCTATGACGGGTGGGAAGCTAAAGGGCGAGGGAGCGGAGAAGAGAGAAGAAGTGGAAGAGTAGAGAGTGCAAAAGTGAAAGAGTGAAAGAGTGGAAGAGTGGGAGAGTGGAGGAGTGAAAGAGGGAAGGGGTGGAAGGGTTTGGGAAGGAGGCTAGACGGCGGAGACCAGATGGGCTATGGCGTCCTCAAAGGTGACTTTGCCGTCGAGGTAGGGCTGCCAATAGATGACCAGGAGACGGGAATACTCTTGCCAGCCGCGCTGCGTGAGTTTTTCGCGGAGACCGGGAGGAACGGTGGAGGCGGTGTGGCGCTGGGTGGGGATGTCATCCTGGAGGGTATCTTCCTTTGCATCCTGGAGGACGGGGCGGAGGACCTCGCTGGTGGTGAAGAAGATTAAGGCGTGCCAGAGGTCGCGAGGGATGGGTTTGTCGCGCTGGCGGCACTCGCGAGAGATGGCGTCCTCGACGGGGCGGGCGATGTCGTGAGAAGCCTCGTGGAAGAGGACCTCGAGAGCTTCAGGGCCCTGGTTGCGAGGATCGGTGCTGGCGATGGTGACGCGGAGGGGATCGAGCGTGGTGTAAGCGCCGGCGGAATTGGCGAAGGCGCAGACTTCAACGCGGATTTTTTCCTTGGGCCACTTTGATTGGTAGATGTCCGCCAGGCGTTCGGAGAGGCCCACGCCCTGTTCGCGGACTAGGGGAGCGACGCGCACGACCCAGCGGCGGTTAGCGCGGTCGTGGTCAGACCACCAGTGGGCGCGATAGATGGGAGCGGCGGCCTCCAGAATGATTCCGATATTGCCGGGGAGACCGGCGTCGCAAGCGCGATTCTTCCTGCCCGTCAGTTCGTTGCAATCCTCAAAATCGCCGAGCTGATCTTTCAAAAGAATCAGGTCAATGTTAATGAGGAGATCTTTGGGGGCGTAATTCGAAGCGTAGTAGGAGACGGCCTGATCCCAGATGCGCTGTTCGGCGGGGGAGAGAACGGGCTGAGAGCCGGGTGCCAGCTTCAGCACGGGACCGGAAGGTCTGGCGGCGGTGTCGCGCGCGTCTTTGACAGCTTCGCGGGCCCTCGCTTCGTGATAGAGAAAATGGTGGAGATTGACCCAGAAGCCGCTGTGAAACTCAAAGACGGGCAAGGGGCCATAGATGGACTCGACCTCTTGCGAAAAGGAGGGGGGAGCGGCGGCAGTAAGGAGGCCGAGGGTCAGGAAAACGAAAACGCGAAAAAGGGCAAGGCGCATATACGAAAGAAGAATGGTAGCGTACTTTCAGGTCGCGACGAAAGGAAGCAGCGTCAGAATTCCTGATTGGATTCCGACAGCCAACGATCCAATACAGCTTGTTGTTCGGCAGAAACCTCGACAAAGGCCACGCCCATGCCCAGTCCATAGCTGACGTAGACAACGCGGCCGATGGCTTCAAAGATTTCGTCGTGATGAGTAATGCGCAAGCGTATCTGAGAACCCTGCGGGACGGGATTAAGGGTGTCAATGTAGCAGCCGGTGCGGCTGATGTCGGAGGTACGCGCAGAAAGCCGCGCGCCGCGCGGGAGTTCCACCACATCCGCGGCCAACACCATCTGGTATCGCGGCGCACTTCGCCGCTCTACCGTCACATCCGGCATCTCGCTTCTCCAGTCAAACCAGCCGAGGCTGGTCTGTCTGCCGGGAGAGGCGCAAAGCACACGGATGCGTGCTTCGCAGGAAGCCGGATGGTCCCCCCTCATTTTGGCGCGAGGGAAGACGGGTCGCAATAGTAGCGAAGCAATTCTGGCGAAAGGGTCAACGGTGATGTTTCAAACTGGAGCGGTACTTTAGTTAACTTTTGGATCGGTCATGTTGCCGACTGCGCCGTGACGATCTGCACCGTGGAGGACTCCGGAGGCATCGCGATAAAAAGAGAGTTTTCCGGTGCGGCCGTACTGGATGGGAATCGCGGCGAGTTCATATTTGGCGGGAGCGCCCGAGGTATTTGCGCCGACGACAACGTACCGGAAGGAGTATCCATCTTTGCGGCCGTCGGCGAGTTCACGCGTGACCAGATCGGCCTTTTCACTCTTGGCTTGTCCTTGGGCCGGGGGTCCGAGTACGGCCAAGGCCTCGGGGAGGCGAGTATAGGTTTTGCGGTAAGTTTCGATAGCCTTGGACAACTGCTTCATGGAGTCGATGGCGGACTGCTCGTTTTTCGCGATTTCGGCGCGATCCCACTCCTCGCCGAGGGAGGGCAGATCGAGGAAGAGGAGGCCGAGGGAAAGCAGTTTCCATTGGCCTGCTTCGCGAACCATACTGATGAGAACGCGATGAGAGTCGGGATCAAGCGGAGCGGCGGCATCGGCGATGGTGAGTGAGAGGTAGGCCAGGTTGTCGCGGAGTTCGGGGTTGCCGATGTGCATTAGGGTGGTGGCATCGGGAGTGACGCAAAAGACGTTGAGATTGCCGGAGTCATCGAATTCGGCGCGAGGCTGACCGGGGTTGTCCAGGAGGACAAAGCGCTTCAGAAAAGTGGAGCGCGTGGCGGGGGTCAAGCGGGAAAAGGCCTCGGCGTTGCGAATGGTGAGGAAGCGGGCAAAGCCGGTGGAATTTTGAGAGCAGGCGGCGATCAAGGTGTCGCGCAAAGCGAGGGCAGGGTCAGCCGAAGGAGCTGACTGGCCAAGCGCGCTGGAAGAAGTGGCGCAAAGGAGGGAAGCGAGGAGCGACAGACAGAAACACCAACGGAAAACCTTCCGATCAAGCAAGACGTTCCTCTCAATTCCTGGCAGTTTCCAAGAGCGCAGCAAGATTTTGTGTGAACACAGAACGCGGCAAAACATCCGTACAGCCAGCGGCCCGGGCGATCGCCGCAAGCTCCGTCTGCACGTGGGACAAGAAGGCGACCACGGGCATGTCCTTATGAGTTGCACGAAGATGCTCGATGGTTGCCACCGGGCTGCTGCGCGCGTTCAGATCAATGATAACAAGTTTGGTTGGTGGATCGAGCAGGCTGAGAAGGGCTTCGCTCGTCGTTGCCACTTGAAAATCCACCCCCAATTGTTTGGCAGTCTCCGCGATTTTCATCTGGAAGAAGAGATCATCCATTAAGGCAACGGCACGTCCCATGCGTTTGCCTCCTGTGATCGACACTTCCCGCCGGGCTTTTCCGGGGTGGCCCACCGGCATACAATCAGCGTGCCCCGATGAGGGGCGCGATGCAAGCATTTTCCCGAGTGTCGCTGAAAGAGCGGGTTGACTAAGGCGCGTCGTGACTGAGCATCCTAAAGAGCAGCGGCTGGGGGCGGCGAAACCCTTGGAGGTGACGCTGTACACGCGACCGGGGTGCCATTTGTGCGAAGAAGCGAAAGCCACGATCGAGCCGCTGCTTGTGGAGTTTGGCGCGAAACTGCGCGAAGTGAACATCGAGGGCGATGCGATGCTTACGGAGCGGTATGGATGGGACATTCCGGTAGTGTTTATAGGATCGCGGAAAGCAGCGAAGCATCGCGTTGAACGGGAGCAATTCCGGCGGCAATTGATGGAAGCGCGAGAGAAAAGTGGCGGAGGGTAGGGATTCGGGTGTGGAACGCATCAGAAGGCAGTGCCTGCGCAAGAAAGGGCAAACCCAAGAGAAAAACCGCAGGGCTCCCGCCAGGAGACGGCGGGCTGAAAAGAGCGTCGAGTCGCCCTGCGCTACATGCGTTTTCAGTGGGCTTTGGTTGGGCTGTGGGCGCCCACCGTGTCGTCAGGGACAGCACCGGGGCGTCCTTTTACGCGGTCATAGACACTGAGCTGGCTGACCGAGCCGAGGGCTTCGTTGTAAAAGGTGGGGATGCCGAGGGCAGTGCGCAACTCTTCATTGAATTTGCGCAGATTGGCGAGTTGAGCGGCGAGAGCGGGGAGCTTGGTATTATCGTCGGTCAAAAGGAATTTCTGATAGCCGGCGTCCCAGAGGCGGGTAAATCGCCCGCGGAGCATGATGGCGGGGAGGACGGTCATCTGGAAATGGCCGTCGGGAACTTGACGGAATTCGGCACCGCAACCGAATTTTTCCACGCGCACAACACCACGCGTGCTGCCAACGCCAAAACCGAGAGCGGCGAGGCTGTCCATGGCTTTCTTTTCAAAACGCTCGTTGACGTTCCACATAGTGATTCCAGAGTACGATTCCTGGTTATTGGTGTAAAGGGTGGGGTGATCAAGGCGCTGCGGGAAGAGCGGGAGGCAGATGTTCCTGGAGGTAGCGCGCGAGCAAGGAGTAGAGATGATAGTGAGTGCCTTCGCCTTCGGAGAGGGAGTGCGTGCAACCGGGATATTCCATAAAATCGAAAGGCTTTCCCAGCTCGACGAGGCGATTGAGGAGCAATTCGGTGCCCTGGTAATGGACGTTATCGTCGCCAGGACTGTGGACGATGAGCAAATTACCGCGGAGGCCTTCGGCAAAATTAATGACGGAGGAAGCCTGGTAGCCAGCCGCATTCTCTTTAGGCAAGCCCATGTAGCGCTCCTGGTAGATGGTGTCGTAGAGGCGCTGGTCGGCGACGGGTGCGACGCTCATACCAACCTTGTAAAGATCGGGTGAACGAAACATGAGGTTGAGGGTATTCGTGCCACCGCCGCTCCAACCCCATACGGCGACACGCGAGGAATCCAGAAAAGAAAAGGTGCGCTCGAGCTGCTGGAGGGCGGCGGCTTGTTCTTTCGAGGAAAGCACGCCGACCGAACCATAGATGATTTTTCTCCAGTCACGGCCGCGAGGCGCCGGTGTGCCGCGGTTGTCAATGCTCATGACGACGTAGCCCTGCTTGGCGATGTAGCGATGGAAGAGCTCTTCCGCGCCGCCCCAGGAGTCCACGACGGTTTGCGCGGCGGGTTCGCCGTAGACGTAGACAAGTACGGGATACTTCCTGGCAGCGTCGAAATTGTCCGGCTTGAGCATCCATGCATCGAGCACGACACCGCCGCCGATATCCACCTTCAGGAATTGGGCCGGTTGAGGAAAGGTGGATTTCAATTGTGTGCGAAGGTCGGCATTGTCTTCGAGCGTCCGTTGGACATGCTGACCGGGAAACTGAACGAGTTCGACGAGCGGGGGACTGCCAAAACTGGAATACGTGTGCAGAGCCCAATGAAAGTCAGGGGAAACGTCGTACTCGTGCGAGCCGGGCTGGTCAGCGAGGGTCAAGCGCTCTGGAGTTCCTGTGCCATCAAGCCTGCTGCGATAGAGGTAGCGTTGCGTGGGGTTTTCGGGCGAAGCGATGTAGTAGAGCCACTCATCGTTGGGATCCGCGCGGGCAATTAAGATGACGTCAAAGGCGCCGGGAGTTACGAGGCGGATCTGTTTAGAGTCGCGTGAAACCGTGTAGACGTGGCGCCAGGAGTCGCGTTCGCTGAGCCACAGAAATTCCTTACGGTTGTGCAACCACGCGAGATCAGTCACAACGTCAACCCAGGCAGAGTCATGCTCGCTGAGAAGAAGAGTGGTGGCGCCGGAGTTGGCGTCGGCGAGAAGGACGTTATTGGTGTCTTGCCTGCGATTCAGATGCTGAATGAGAAGGGAATCGGCGTTTCCGGCCCACTCCATTGAGGCGATATAGCTGGTATCAGGATCGCCAGTGACTTGCATCCACTTCGTTTTGCCACCTGTAGCAGAGACGACGCCGATACGTACCAAGGCATTCGGTGTTCCGGGCTGCGGATAGGGAATTTGCTTCACGAGAGGATAGACGCCGAACTGCGGATAGGGAATCTGTGTAACAACTTCGTAGGGAGCGCCGATGTTGTAAAGAAGAGGGAAGTTGCGGACCGTGCTGGTATTGAATTGCCAAAAGGCAATGCGTTTTCCATCGGGGCTCCAACGGAAAGCATCGCGGATGTCCAGTTCTTCCTCGTAGACCCAGTCCGAAGTGCCGTTGATGATGGCGGGAGAACCGTCGCGGGTGAGTTGTGTAATGGTGCCGCGAGCTACGTCCTGCACGCAGAGATTGTTGGCGTGGACAAAGGCAACCTTTTTTCCATCTGGGGAGAATTTGGCGAACATCAGCGAGGATGACTCAAAGTCGCCACCGAGCTTGCGGAGCGTTTTTGCCTGGCGATCGAAGACCCAATAATCGCCACGGGTGTTTCGCCGCCATACGCGCTGGGAATTGGTGTAAATGAGGAGGCGATTCAGGTCTGAGGACCAATCGTAATCCTCGATGGTCAGCGGCCCTTTCGCGCCGGGAGGCGTGAGATCGGAAGCGGAGACGAGAACTTCACGGCGGCCGGTTGCCGAATCGTAACGAACAAGTTCACGCACATCCTTCGAAGCCAGGGAGGGCTCCACGGTTGTGTAAGCATCGCCGCCGTTCAACCAGCGGGAAGGTCCAAACGAGTGTGCAGAGAATTCGTGCTTGAGGAAAACGCGGCGCAGGAAATCGTCGTTAGCCGGGGCGTTCTGGGCGGATGCAGTGAGAGCGATGAGGGTGACTGCGGCGAAGAATGCAGCTGCGGCTAGTGAGGAAAGAAACTTGCGCCGGTTCGGCGGAATCATGCAGGAGTGAATTTGTTTGATCAAGGCTTCGGGGATTGTATACCAAGAAGCATTTAAGGCGAACCCTTTCCCAGAGATCGAGACAGGCGTTGGTCGGGGCGACGAATGGCTTCTCGGAAGAGGGCAGCACAGGTAGAATATTCATTAGAGGAACATCATGGCCACTAAGACATCGCCGTTGACCGGGCACCCGCCGGCAGCGAGCCTGACGAATGAAGAAATCCTGCGATACAGCCGGCATTTGATCATGCCGGAAGTGGGCATGGAAGGTCAGCTCAAGCTGAAAGGCGCAAAAGTGCTGCTGATCGGGACAGGCGGGCTGGGCGCGCCGCTGGGGTTGTACCTGACGGCCGCGGGAGTGGGCAAGATCGGGCTGGTGGATTTCGATGTGGTGGATTTCACGAACCTGCAACGGCAGGTGACATTTGGGACCAGCGACGTGGGCAAGCCGAAAACCGAAGCGGCAAAGGCTCGGCTGAGCAACCTGAATCCCGACGTGGAAATCACGACCTACGAAACGAAACTGACCAGCGAAAATGCCCTGGAGTTGTTCAAGGATTACGATGTCATCGCGGACGGCACCGATAATTTCCCCACGCGATACCTGGTAAACGACGCTTGCATCCTGCTGGGCAAGCCCAATGTATACGGATCCATTTTCCGATTTGAAGGACAGGTGACGGTGTTCGGCATGCCGGATGGCCCGTGCTATCGCTGCCTGTATCCAGAACCGCCTCCGCCGGGCCTGGTGCCTTCGTGCGCAGAGGGCGGAGTGCTGGGCGTGCTGCCCGGGATTATCGGGTCACTGCAGGCGATGGAAACGATCAAGCTGATCCTGGGCCGGGGAGATTCCCTGGTGGGGAGGCTGCTGCTGTTCGACGCGCTGACGGTGAAGTTTCGCGAACTGAGACTGCGCAAGAACTCGCATTGCCCGATGTGCGGGACGCATCGCAAGATTCACGAGTTGATTGATTACAACGAATTTTGCGGGGTGCGAGGAGAGGAAGAACCGGAAGTGGATCTGCACGTACCGGAAATTACGCCGCACGAGCTGAAAGAGCGGCTGGACCGGGGCGATGAATTATTCATACTGGATGTTCGCGAGCCGCATGAATACCAGATCTGCAATTTGAAGGGGCACCTGATCCCGCTGGGCGAATTACCGCGGCGCGTGCATGAGCTGGACTCTTCGCACGAAATTGTGGCGCATTGCCGGAGCGGGAAGCGTTCGGCGGAAGCGGTGGATTTTCTGCGCAAGGCGGGGTTCCGCAAGGTGCTGAATCTGCGCGGTGGCATATTGTCGTGGTCCACGGAGGTGGATCCGAACATGCCACGCTACTGAGGATTGCATTTGCCCTGCACCCAGCCAGATGAAGCGCGTTCCTGCGATTGCTTGTAATTCTCGAGGCAGATGGATATCTTCAAGGCGCGATTACGCCGTTGAATTGAGGTTGCGGAACGGAGGACACCTTGGCAGGTACGAAAGTCACCATATTCAATAATGGGCCGCTGCGCATTGAAGGGGATTTTGAGATTGTGGATCAGGAAGGAAAGGCGTTCGGGCTGGGTGGACGGACAGCCGTCGCCATTTGCCGGTGCGGCCATTCCGGCAATTCCCCTTTTTGCGACGGGACACACAAACGGCAAGTCTTCGCAAGTGAAGTGAGCGCGAGGGACCTTCCGGGGCCGCCAAAGGCGTAAAAAGTGCGTCATTCCAAGTTGAGACAGTCTCAGGATGAGACTTTGCGCACATTTGGGCACTTCTTGTCTAAAGCCGTGCTAACTCTCTGGATACATTAACGATAAAGAGCCAAAACCGGACCCAGCGGGCGTGTGAGACGTCTCGGAGGGTGTCTCACGCGGTACGCGGCATTCTGGCGTCTCTGATAAACATTGTGTTTTGAGTTACTTACAAACAACCCTGAAACACTCCAAAAGGGCCTGGACGTGCATTCCCCGGTATTGCCGGTTTTCTCTGGCAATTGGGGGATGTTTTGGGAGATTGGGCTAAGTTTACGGGGTTTTTCCGCAAGGACCGCGGGCATCTGCCCGCCGTGGCTTATAGCCTCCTGGCGGCATTCTTCGTTAGCGTGGTCCTGTACGCGCGGCACTCCCACGTTTCCGGTTCACCCAATACCTACCTTTATCTGGAAGTAGGCGGTTCGCTGCTGTGTTTCTGCTACGCGGCGAATGCGCTGGTGCGTTTCCGGGGAACGCACGACCGTATCGCGCTGATCCTGGCGTTCGGGTTTGTCCTTTCCGGGATGATCGAAACGCTGGGCTACTTTGGATTGAATGATCTGTTGCGACTTGGCCCCGTGGCGCTTTCGCATGTACCGATGGGCTGGATGGTGGGGCGGACGTTGTTGGCGGTGCTGCTGCTGGCGGCGCTGGCCGTGGAGCGGTTTATTCCCACAGCACGGCAACCGAGCCGGGAAACGGCCGGGGCTTTGTTTGTGGTGGCGGCCGCAGCCTATGTGACGAGCGCCGCGTTTATCGCCGCGCCGGCGACGCCGGTGGCGAACGCGGGTGCACTGTTTTCACGGCCGTGGGAAGCTCTGCCCGGCGGCCTGTTTGTGCTTGCCGCGATTTTCTTTTACCGCAGGTTCGCGGAGGGCAAAAAAGGCGACAGCGATTCGTCCATGTACGACTATTCGCTGTTCCTTGTGGCGATGCTGAACGCCAGTTGCCATGTGGCGGCGCTGTTCTCCCGGCGCCTTTTCGACGGACCGTTTTTCCTTGCGGAACTCAGCAAAGTGGCCAGCTACTCAGTGATGCTGTGCGGCGCGCTGATTGATCAGGCGCGGCTGTTTGATCAAGTGCGCACGCTGGCGGTAAGCGACCCACTAACGGGGCTGGCAAATTACCGGCGGCTGATTGCGGTGATCGAATCGGAGCTGGACCGCTCTCGCCGAACGCATCGCGCGTTTAGCATCGTGCTGATGGATATGGATGGATTGAAGAGCATCAACGATCGCTTCGGGCACCTGGTGGGCAGCCGTTCGCTGGTGCGTCTGTCCAAGATTTTGAGGAATCATTCGCGGGCGATTGATACGGCCGCGCGGTACGGCGGCGACGAATTCGCGCTGGTGCTGCCGGAAGCTCCGCGGGACATTGCTTTGCGGGTATCGTCGCGGATTCGCGAACGTCTGGCGACGGAAACCGAAGAGCCGGCCCTGTCGGTCAGCGCGGGGATCGCCGCGTATCCCGAGGATGGGGACACACCGGAAAAGCTTTTGGGCGCCGCAGACCGCGCACTTTATCGTATGAAACACCGCGGCAGCGCCATGAATTCGATTGCACGCATCGCAGCGTGCCTGTGAGATGGATGACCGATGACACCCAAACCCATCCATCTACAGCCCCGCCGGGAAAAACGAATCCAGATGGAAATCCCGGTGATTCTGGAAGGACATCGACAGCTTCCGGGCGCGGAAGCCACATTTACGGAAAACGTCAGCGCCAAGGGTGCACGCGTGGTGAGCATACGCCGCTGGGACAAGAACGCCCGGCTGGTGTTTGCGTCGCGTACAGGAGAATTTCGCTCCGCAGCACGGGTGGCATACTGCCAGCCAAACCATGGAGAAGGATACGTGGTTGGGTTGGAGTTCCTGGAGCCGCAAGGGCGATGGGTAGTTGAATCTGCAAATTAGCTTGACGGGTTCAGGCGAGCGGATAGGAGGGAACTGCTGGAATATTCTTTAAGGAAGAAAGTTACAAGCGCAAGAGAGCGCCGAACGGGTCGAGAAGGAGCCGTTCGGCGCTTTCCCTTTTTGGGGCAGGTGGAGAGCGATTTCCGCAGCGCCGCCAAGGCCCCGTAGAACTCACCAAGGAGATCAGAGCAGTAGAGAAAATCCCGAGACCTCAGGGGCTAAAGCCCAATGATAGCCAAGCACATAATGTCGGAGCTAAAGCTCCGACCCCCTAACCCGCGTCACATTGGGGAGCATGGGAAAGGTTGTATACTCAGTGCTGAAATTTCGCGTTGTTTGCGTTTTTTCATCGAGGGAGGTTTTTCCGTTGAACATTCTAGTGACCGGCGCCGCCGGCTATATTGGGAGTATCTGCGCGGAAGTACTGGTGTCTCGCGGCCATCGGGTGATCGCGCTTGACAATTTGCAGGAAGGGCATCGCGCCGCGGTGCCGCCCGGGGCGATTTTCTGCCAGACGGATCTGGCGATTCGCGCGCAAATCGAAGAGGTATTCTCCGCGCACAAACTGGATGCGGTGATGCATTTTGCCGGGGAAGCACTGGTGGCGAAGTCGGTGCGCGAACCGAGCGCGTTTTATGCGGCCAACGTGGGATGCGGAGTCAACCTGCTGGACGCCATGGTACGCTACGGCGTGAGCAAAATGATTTTTTCTTCGACGGCGGCGACTTATGGGGAGCCGGAAGTGGTTCCTATTCCCGAGGATCATCGCAAAGAGCCCATCAATCCGTACGGCAAATCGAAGCTGAGATTCGAGCAGATATTGGGGGATTACGGGGCGTACACCGGGTTGAAGTACGTGTCCCTGCGATATTTCAATGCCGCGGGCGCCAGCGTGGAGCGCGGGGAAGCGCATCGCGTGGAAACGCACCTGATTCCGCGGGTGCTGGACACGGCGCTGGGCGCCATCCCGCAACTAGAGGTTTTCGGATTCGATTATCCGACGCCCGACGGAAGCTGCGTGCGGGATTACATTCATGTGCTGGACATCGCGGATTCGCACATACGTGCGCTGGAAGAGATCGAGCGCGTGCCAGGTGAGGCGTTTAACGTGGGAAATAGCCGCGGCTTCAGCAATCTGGAAGTGGTGAAAACGGCGGAGAGGATTACCGGGCGGAAGATTGCGCACAAGCTCTCGCCGCGTCGGCCGGGAGACCCCGCGGTGCTGGTGGCTAGCAACGAAAAATTGAAGAAAGCGCTGGGGTGGGAGGCAAAACACTCTTCGCTGGAAGAGATTTTGCAGTCGGCTTGGGAGTGGCGGAGAAAGTTTCCGCGAGGGTATGCGGAGTGAGTTGAGGCGGTTCGAACCCGGCTAGAAAATTTAAATCGTGCGGACTTGGGGCGCAGCAATGCTGCGCCCCTACTGGGCGGCGTGGGGGGTGGTTAGGACTTCTTCGTAGAGTTGGAGAGTTTTTTCGACCATGCGGTCGGCGGAGAAATTTTGCGTGATGCGGATGCGCGCGGCCTGGCCCAGGCTCTGGGCAAAGGAGCGATCTTCCAGGATGCGCTCCACGGCCACGCAAATTTCCGGCACATCGGGGCCGGAAACAATCAAACCGCTCTGGCCATCAACGATAATTTCCGTCAAAGCGCCGCGGCGGAAGGCAATGGAAGGGATTTCGTGCGCCATGGCGGCCAGCAAGGAATTGTTCAGGGCCTCGAAAAACGAGGGAAGCAGGAAAACATCCAAGGCCGCATAAGCGGAGTCCACGTCCTTCACGAAACCGGCAAAGATGACGGCTTGCGTGACTCCCAATTCGCTGGCCAGAGTTTCCAAGGAGCGACGACTTGGACCGTCACCGGCGAGCAAGAGGCGTATCTCCGGATAGTCCTTGCGCAATTCCGCCACAGCGCGGATGAGCCACTCCTGGCCTTTATCGGGGAGCAGAACACCCACACAGCCGAGGAGTGGAGCGTTATCGGGAACGCCCCAAAGGTGCCGCGCTTGAGCGCGCTGAGCGGAAGAAAACCGCTCGGGAATGATGGTGCCTTCAAAGACGACGCGGAGTTTTTCTGCCGGCACGCCGGAAGCAGCGGCCTGATCCGCTACCCATTGGGAATTGGCCAGGATAAGGGTTGTGGCGCGGTACTTGGCCTGCGAAATCCAATTTTTGCGGATGGGGAAACCAACCCTGCGGGAAGCAAGAAAAGGAACACTCCAGTGCGCGCCAGCAAGCCATGCGGCCGACACCGCATGAGCTTCGTTGGCATGGACGAGATCGAATCTTCCGCTTGAGAGGAGCTTGCGGATTGCCAGGGCGGCGGGGAGCCGGAAAAAGCCACGCGAAACGTAGTGCACGTAGTAGCCGGCTTTGCGCGCGCGATGAGCCAAGACAGAATTGCGCGGGGCCAGGAGTTCCGCCGCATGGCCGTGTTCGTACAATCCGCGGAGGAGAAGTAGCGCCTGGTTTTGCCCGCCGCGCCACTGTGTCTCCAGATCGACGATCAGGGGAATCATTCCGACTAACTCTGACTCAGAACGGCCTTGGGAGTAAAGCTCAAGCGGATCATGCTGCCGCCGACGCGGAACACCGCGCCATCCTGGAGCATAGCCGCGCGCACACGCTCGCCCTCGAAGAAAGTGCCGTTCGTGGAGTCGAGATCTTTCAAGTTCACGAAGCGCTCGCGAACCTCGAGGACACAATGGTGGCGGGAGATCTCCGGATCGTCCAGGGCAAGGTCGGCGCCCTTGCGGCCGATGACGGTACGCGGATTGATGAGCTTGAAGGTTTTTCCCTGGGAGGGACCGGAAGAGACGGTCAGAACGACATCGGCATCCGGCGGGAAACGCAAGCTGTCGTCAACCGGGGGCAAGCGAAGCCTGGCGGTGGAAGCATCGGCGCGGGCGAAAGAAGGCATCGGGGAGATCACTACAGTTTCATCGGCGCGGCGTTTGACTTCCACGACGGTGGTCTGGCCGCAACGAGTGCAGCGGAACTGCACCTTGTCGTGCCTGGCCACGACATCGTCCTTCAATATGTGCTGCTGTCCACAATGCACGCAACCGGTCTGCATAGTTCCAATTTACCACGGCGGGCAGGCGGGGCGAATGGTACTGGCGAGGCGCGCTTGCGGCAAGCGTTACTGCGGGGTCAGGCCGGGCGCTGCGGCAGGTGTGCTACGATATAGGATTCAAGATAAGGCAGGAGAGCGCACGTGTCTGAACACATTTCGCGAAAAGAGCTGAAGCAGGACAAAGTCCGGGAAACTTTCGAGCATGGCGCGGAAGCCGTGCTGACGCACACGCGGCTTGCCTCCATCGGACTGCTGGTGGTGATCGTGGTTGCGGCGGGGTATCTGGGGTGGAAATTGTACTCTGACCGGCAAAATGCCCAGGCACAGGCCGCATTCGACGATGCCATGAAGATCTTCAACGCGCCGCTATCCATTCCCGGCCAGCCGACTCTTCCAGGCGAGCTGACGTACGCGGATGCAGCGCAGCGTTCGCAGGATGCGGAGAGCAAACTGGCGGTCGTGGCGGACAAGTACCCGCATACGAATTCCGGGAAGCTGGCGCGCTACTACTCCGCGCTGTGCCTGATGGATCTGGATCGCTTGAACCAAGCGTCCGAGGAACTGAAGGGACTGGATACAGGTTCGGACAAGGAACTTGCCGCGCTGGCGCAATACCAAAAAGCGCTGATCGCGGAGCGCACGGGGAAGAGCGAAGATGCGGTGAAGATCTTGCGCACACTTTCCAATTCGGGCTCCGTCCTGGTGCCCAAGCCGCTGGTGCTGCTGGAACTGGCGGGTGTGCTTCGCCAGAGCGATCCGAAACAAGCGGCAAGCGTGTATGAGCAGATTAAGAAAGATTATCCAAACACGACAGTGGCGGACGAAGCGGACCGCGGCCTGGGAACGATTACGCCGAAGTCCTGAGGCGGAGCGGCGCTGAATATTCGCCGGGAGGTCCGGCCATCGACACACCGCGTCCAGCCGCGCCCTGGGCGATGCAGCCGTCTTCATCGCGCGGCCGGCGTATTCCGGAAGCGCCGCACCCCTACCGGAGCGAATACGCACGGGACCGCGACCGCATCGTGCATTCGCGCGCTTTTCGCCGCCTGGAAGCCAAAACGCAGGTTTTCACGACGCGCTTCTCCGATCATTTCCGCAACCGCTTAACGCACACACTGGAAGTTTCGCAAATCGCACGCACGGTGGCAGCTGCGTTGGGGCTGAATGCCGAACTGGTGGAATCGCTGGCCCTGGTTCACGATATTGGCCATCCTCCCTTTGGGCACGCCGGGGAACGCAAGCTGAATGAGCTGATGAAAGCGCACGGCGGGCGCTTCAACCACAATCTGCACGCGCTGAGAATCGTGGAGCATTTTGAGCAGCGGTACATCGGGTTCGAGGGACTGAACCTGACGTTTGAGGTGCGCGAAGGGATCGTGAAGCACTCTCGCGATTACAACGCGGCGGAATTTCCCGAGCTGGCGGAGTATTTGCTGGAACTACGCCCACCGCTGGAATCGCAGCTCATTGATTGGGTGGATGAAATTGCGTATAACACGGCGGACCTGGATGACGCGCTCGAAGCGAATCTGCTGGACGTCGAGATGCTCTGCCGCGAAGTGCCATTTTTCGGCGCGTTCTATAACCAAGTTGAGGCTGAGCATCCGCAGGCGCGGGCCAAGCTGAAGTTTAACGAAGCGTTGAGGCACGTGCTGGATCACCTGGTCAGCGACCTGATTGTGAATACTGAGGACATGGTGCGGGATTCGGGAGCGCGCACCGTGGAGGACATACGGCACGCTCCGGAGCGGCTGGCGAAGTTCAGCGAAACGGCGCGAGGGGAGAACGCCCAGCTCAAGGGGTTTCTGTTCACGCATATCTACAATCACCCGCTGATCACCGAAGATTGCGAGCGTTCCATTCAGTGCCTTGAGGAACTTTTTGCGTTTTACCTGGAGCGGCCGGGCTCCATGCCGGAGCTCTACGAAGAGCTGGCACGAACGACCGCGCGGCACATCATTGTGTGCGACTACATTGCCGGGATGACCGATCAGTTTCTGCTTCGGCAGCATCACGAGCACATGTGCGGCTCCGGCTCCGGCGTGCCTTCAACCGGGGGCCCGCAGCAGATCGAATGAAGCGGGTAACAGGAGCGGGAACAATGGCTGCTCGCCGCGCAGTGATTCCGTTTGTCGTGGAGAAGGTGGTGGCGCTGCCCTCGCAAACAACTCTGGTCAAGAAGGATGATTGGATTGATGCGGAGAAAGCCAAAGCCGAGAAGGCGGCCCTTGATGAGGGGCGCGAAATGGGAGATGCGGGGCCGCAGGTGAAGCCGCGTATATCTTGAGAATGAATCGCCCCACAAGTTCTAGAGAAGGCGGCGGGGAAAGGTTAGAATGCAGGCGTTCGCACTCGCCATGACCATCAAGACCGAGCGCCGGAAAAAAATTCGCAACCGCCCCCGAACACTTGTGTACGTTGAGCTGGAATCCGCGAACGGGGGAATGATGCGCGACCTTTCGGAAGAAGGGTTTGCCCTGCGGGCGATGATGCCATTGCAGGCGGGCGGCAAGACACAGTTTGCGTTTTCACTGGACGGGGAAAGGCGCATCAGTGGAGAGGGGCGGATTGCCTGGATCAAAGAGGATGGCCGCGTGGCGGGTATCGAATTCTGCGGAATGACGCAGAGCGCCCGCGAAGAGATTCGCGAGTGGCTGGGCGCGCCTGAGCGGCCCGCCGCCCGCGAACGCAGGTCGGCGGCGTTTGGCGTTTCCGAAGCGTCAACGCTTGAAGAATTGCGCGAGGAAGCGCGGAGGACGATTGAAAAAGTTGCGGTTCCGAAGGTGGAAACCGCTAAGGCAGCGCCACCCCGCAAGCCGGAGGTCGCGCCCGTTCCTGTCTCCAAGGTGACTACACCTGAAGAGCACCGAGAAGAAGTTCATTCCAGCCATCCGCGGATTGCCGTTCCCTCGATTAAGCCCGCTGAGGCGGCGCCACCCCGCGAGCCGGAGGTCGCGCCCGTTCCTGTCTCCAAGGTGACTAGACCTGAAGAGCAGCGAGAAGAAGTTCATTCCAGCCTTCCGCGGCTTGCGCTTCCTTCGGTTAAGCCCGCTGAGGAGGCGCCACCTCGCGAGCGGGAGATCGCGTCTGCTCCTGTCTCCAAGGTGGCTCCGCCAGATGAGCGGCGAGAGGAAGTACATTCGAGCCTTCCACGAATGACGATTCCCACATTTAAGCCCGCTGAGGCGGCGCCTGAAGCTGTGACGGAGAAGAGTTCGGTTGCCGTTCCAGAGGCGACTTTGCGCGAAGAGCGGCAAGAGGAAGCGCGGTTCACACTTCCACGGATTTCGCTGGAAGCGGTAGGGTCCGCGGAGAGCGCCGAATTGACGGAAGTGCCTGTCGAGAGCGTGGCCGCGCCCAGCCCGGAACCACAAAGCGAACCGCAGGACGTTTCGGGGGAGGCGTTGCCGGTGGGAGTTGTGGAACCACTGCCAGCAGAAAGCACACTGGAGCCGCAGCCGGAAGTGGAAGCGGAATCCGAATTCGGCGAAAGGATCGAGGAACCGCGGCGGGCGCGATTCACATTGGCAAAGGCGATCGGAATCATGGTGCTGCTAGTGCTGATCGCTGGGACGGTGGTGGGGCACCGTCAAGTGGGTCACGCTTTAATCTGGGTGGGGCAAGCGATTGCGGGTGATGGAACGGTTCCTCCGCACTCATTGGTGAACGAGCCGCTTGAGCCCGCAAATCAAAATCCGGCAAGTGCATTACGCGATTCGTTGTCCACTGCGCCAGCGGGTTCCGTGGGAGCGACCGGGGATAACGGGCAACAGGAATACGAACGAGCGCAGGAGATACTAAGGGATAGGAAGCGGGAGGCGGAGATTGGTGAGGCAGTGCAGTTGCTCTGGTTGGCCGCACAAAAAGGAAATGTGAACGGCATAGTTACGCTTGCGGAGCTCTACCGAAGGGGACGAGGGGTAAGAAAGGACTGTACCCAGGCGCGCATTCTTCTCTCCACCGCAGCGCTAAAAGGAAGCGTTGAAGCGCGGGAGCAACTGGGCAAGCTGGCGCAGGAAGGCTGTGAGTGATTTGTGAGGCAGCGGAAGCAAGTTGCAGCCGTGAGTTTTAGAGGATAGAGATGAAGTAACGAAGTCCAGGAGGATGACCGTGTACTGTTCCAAGTGTGGTGCGATTCTGGGCGCAGACGCCTCGTACTGCGTGTCGTGCGGAGCGCCCGTGGTGCGAGCGGCGGGGGTTGCAGTGCCGGCGAACGTGGGAGTCGCGGGATTCAGCACGACGCAGAGCGTGACGTACGCAGGATTCTGGTTGCGTCTTGTGGCGCATCTGATTGACGGTTTGATTCTATCCGTTGGCGTCTTTGCGCTGGTGATACCGTTGCTGTTCCTGATGGGGTTGGGGGCATACATCCAGAGATTGCCGCACGATTCGGGCGAACCACCGAGCCCCGCGGCAATTGCAGGGATTCTTTCGATTGTCTTTACGTTTGTTGCGATCGGTGTCTTGCTGCAGTGGCTTTACTACGCCTATCTGGAGAGCGGGGAAAAGCAGGCGACCTGGGGCAAGCAGGCATTGGGACTGTACGTCACGGACGGCGCTGCGAACCGCGTTTCGTTTGGCCGGGCTTCGGGCCGATATTTCGCGAAGATAATTTCAGGGCTGATTCCACTGGGGATCGGGTACATCATGGCGGGATTCACGGAGAAGAAGCAGGCGCTGCACGACATGATCGCGGGTTGCCTGGTGCTACGCCACTAGTTTGCGATGACGAATTGCGGCAAAAGGTTAGACGGGCGCCAGAGTCTGTTCGACGATGCGGCCATCGAAGAGATGCAAGGTGCGCTCGGCATGATGGGCGTAGCGAGGGTCGTGGGTGACCATGCAGATGGTCGCGCCATTGGCGTGCAGTTCCTGTAACAAATCCATGACTGCGTCACCATTCTTGGAGTCCAGATTTCCCGTGGGTTCATCGGCAAGGAGAATCAAGGGATCGCCGACGAGGGCGCGGGCGACGGCGACGCGCTGCTGCTGACCGCCGGAAAGTTGCGCGGGGTAATGCTTGGAGCGATGCGCGATTTCGACGCGCTCCATGGCGGATTGCACTTTTTCCTTGCGTTCGGCGGCGGCCATGCCTCGATAGGTGAGCGGGAGCTCGACGTTTTCATAGACCGTGAGATCGCCGATGAGGTTGAAGGCCTGGAAAATGAAACCGATTTCGCGATTGCGTATGCGCGAGCGGTCGTTCAGCTTGAGGCTGGAAACAGGTTTGCCGTTGAGCAGGTAATCGCCCTCGGTCGGCGAATCCAGGAGTCCCAAAATTGCGAGGAGAGTGGATTTGCCGCATCCGGAAGGTCCGGCAATCGCGAGATATTCACCCTTTTTGATTTCCATATCAATGTGCGCCAGGGCGTGGGTCTCGAGTTCGTCAGTGAAGAAAATTTTGCTGACGCCTTGCATTTTAATGAGCGTGCCGTTTGGTGAAGTCATGCGAAGTGCCTCCGAAATGAATTTCCTTAGTGCAAGCGAATACGATCAAAAGCGTCCCAATTGGACATATCCGACAGAATGATTTTGTCACCCGTTTTCAAACCCTGGAGGATTTCAACGGTATTGACGGAAGTCTTACCGAGCTTGACGTTGACGCGAACCGCTTCCGCGCCGTCATCGGAAAGTTTGAAGAGGCCAACGGTGCTATCGGATTGGCCGTGAACGGGGCGGCCCACGTAGAGAACGTCCCTGAGATTTTCGATTTGGATTGTGCCATCAACGCTGAGGTCCGGGCGCGCTCCTTGAGGGAGCGGGTCGCTGATTTGCACGTCCACGGTGACGGTGCCGTTTTGCACGGAAGGGTCGATGCGGGAAACGCGGCCCTGAACAATGCCGTTTCTGGTGTCGATGGAAGCCGGCTGGCCGATGAGCACGTCCTTGGCTTGCGTTTCTGCGATTTTGATTTCGGCCTTGAGGTGCTTGGGATCAGCAACACGGGCAAGATTGGTTCCGGGCGTGACGTGCTGGCCGGCTTCGACGGGGACGACTTGCAGAACACCCTGGAGGCCGGCGCGGAGATGAAGAGCATCGGCTTGGCTGCGTTTGAGGTCATAGAGGGCGCGCTGCTGATCTATGTGAGACTGTTGCGCCATGAGGCGAGCTTTTGCGGAGTCAGCGGCGTTTACAGTGCGGTCTTCTTCAAGTTGCAGGCGGATCGCGAGCTGTTCTTCCTTCACTTGGGATAATTGCGCGGTTACATCCGGGCTGAGGCCTTGGGCGCGGAGCTTTTCATCCACTTGATGCTGGATTTTGGCCTGCTCGTACTCGCTGCGGACGGAGGCGGTAGCGGCCTTCTGATTCAGAAGTTCGCTATTGAGTTGAACCTTGAGGTTCTCGAGGTCGGCTTGAGCGGCTTTCAACTGATATTCGGAATCCAGCAGGTCGCGCTGCAATTCGGGATTGCTGAGTTCCAGGATCACGCTGCCCGGCTGAACGAGGGCGCCGGGATGCAGGAGGATGCGCTCGACGCGGGAATCGGTCTGCGCGGGAAGCCAGCGGATATCCTCGGGGACGAGAGTACCGATGCCGTGGACTTCAATGAGGAGCGGCCCGCGCTTCACTTCGTCGGTATAGACAGTGGCTTTATCGACGGAGGGAGCAGCCTGGCGAAGGCGCGAAACGCCGAAGGTTACGCCCGCCACGGAAACGATAGCGATGACGGCATAGGCGATGCGGCGAATCTTTTTGGCGCGGGCGTTGGATGGGCGTTGGATATCCATAGTCTCTATTCTCTATTCGTAGCGCAGTGCGATGACCGGATCAACCCGGGTGGCGCGGCGCGCGGGGACGTAGCAGGCCAGCAACGACACGGCTGCGAGCAACAGACTGACTGCCGCAAGAGTAAGGGGATCCGAGGGGCGCACGCCGAAGAGCATGCTGGCCATCAGGCGCGTCAATGCGAGGGCCGCGGCCAACCCAATCCCAATGCCGAACAGGACCATTTTCCCCGCCTGGCCGAGTACCATGCGGAAGACATTTGCGCGTTCCGCACCAAGTGCCATGCGAATGCCGATTTCGTGGGAGCGCTGGCCCACGACATACGAAATCACGCCGTAAATCCCGATTGAGGAGAGCAGTAGCGCAAGGGCAGCAAAAGCGCCGAGCAGAACCATGGCAAAGCGCTGCGAGGCGAGGGAATCGGAAATCACGTCGCTCATCGTTTGCGTTCCATAGACGACAATCTGGCTGTTTACGACCTGCACCGCATGGCTGACGGAATTCATATTGATGATCGGAGCGTCCTTGGTTCGTAACACCACGCCCGGGCCGTGGTCGAAGAGCGACAAAACGGAATCGGGGGTCTGCAATAATGGGAAATAGCACTCCGCTTGAATCTGCTCGGTATCGTCGTTCAGGCTCCACTGCTTGACGTGGCCAACGATCCCGACGATTTCGGGGCTGGTGTTGATAATGTCGAGATTGATGTGCTTTCCAATGGGATCCTTGTCCGCAAAGTACTGTTTCGCAAACTGATCGTCGATCACGATCACAGGTGAGGAGTTTTCGTTATCGGAGTTGGTGAGGAACCGACCGCGCTTCAGCGGGATTTTCATAACCTCCAAGTAATCCGGTTGAGTAACGTAGAGGAGCGATGACTTCATCTCCTGCATGGAGGCTGGCTTGGCCTCGCCTTCCAGCCAGAACGGAAGTTCCGAATCGCCTTTCAGAGGGGACGCGCCAACCGTGAGCGAAACAGATTGGACACCGGGAACCGCGCTAATGGCGTCGTGAAGTTGGCGAAATGCGGCGCGGGTGGCAGAGGGTGTAGCGCCTAATGGCTGGGCGGAGGCGAGATTAAAAGTAAAGGCGTTGCGGGGGTCAAATCCGGGATCCACGCTCCAGAGGAGGGCCAAGCTGCGAATCATTAATCCAGCGCCGACGAGCAAGACTACGGCCAGTGCCATTTCCATCGCCACGAAGACACTCTGTGTGCGGTGGCGCGCCCCGCTTCCATCTCTGCCGCCTTCCTTCAGTGTTTCTTGAATGTCGGTTCGGGAAGCTTTGAATGCCGGCACCAAGCCAAAAAGAATTCCAGCGAATGCGGAGGCCGAGAGGGTGAAGAGGAAAACGCGAGCGTCCAGATGAATCTCCTCAGCGCGCGGGAGAGCCCCCGGGAGAACCTTGAGCGCCGCCTTCGTGCCCCACGAAGCAAGGAACATGCCGAATGTGCCACCTGCCAGGGCAAGGAGAATGCTTTCCGTAAGAAGTTGGCGAACGACCCGGCCGGGACTGGCTCCGAGAGCCGTTCGAACGGCAAATTCCCTTGTTCTTCCCGTGGAGCGCGCCAGAAGCAGATTTGCAACGTTGGCGCAAGCGATCAGAAGCACAAAGCCCACGGCGGCGAGAAGCATGAGGAGAAACGGCCGGATGTCTCCGACGATATTTTCTTTTAGAGACACGAGTGCGACGCCGGAATTCTTATCGGATTCGGGGTAGACCTCGGCGAGATGCGCCGCGATTGCACTCATGTCCGAATCTGCCTGAGCGAGAGTGACGCCCGGCCGCAACCTTCCTACGGCATCCATGCCCATGCTGGCGCGGCGATCGCGAAACATGGGTTCGTTCCACTGGCCGAGGGGGACGTAAACATCACAGCCAGATTGAAAATTGTCATTTTGGTAGTGAAAGCTCGCGGGGATGACACCGGTTATCGTATAGAGGATTCCGTTCAGGGCGATGGGTTTTCCGACGACGGCAGGGGAAGAGTCGAACTTGCGATTCCACAGGCCTTCGCTGATGAGGGCGACCGGGGCGCCGCCGAGCTGGTCCTCCTGGTCGGTGAAGACGCGGCCGATGACGGGCCTGACACCGAGGATCGTAAAGAAGGGCGCGGAAATCATGTTTGCTTTCAGGCGCTCCGGCTCGCCCATTCCGGTAAGGTTGAAATTATCGGAGCGGAAGGCGGCGAGATCGGAAAAGGAATGGTTGAAGCGCCGCCAATCCAGGAAATTTGGATAAGAAATAGAAGAGAATTTAAAGTCAGGAGTTTTGGCGTAAAGTGCGACCAGACGCTCGGGGTGATCGAAAGGCAAAGGATTCAAGAGCACTCCGTTGACAACCGAGAACAGTGCGGAGTTGGCGCCGATGCCCAAGGCCAGCGTAAGAACGGCGACGGCTGTAAAACCTGGGTTCTTGCGGAGCATGCGGAGAGCGAATCGCAAATCCTGGAGAAGGACTTCCAGGGAGGGAAGACCGCGGGAGTCGCGGACGATTTCCTTGGTCTGTTGCAGGCCGCCGAGTTTGAGGAGGGCCTGGCGTCGAGCCTCGGTGGGAGTCATGCCTTGCTGAAGATTCTCTTGGATGGCCAATTCGAGGTGAGAGGCCATCTCGGATTCGAGATCGCGATCGAGATGCGCGCGACGGAAGAGAGAGGCGAAACGCAGAAAGAATTGGCGGAGGCGGTCGATCATGACTCGGACTCCTCTTCCGGCATGGCGAGGACGCGGCTCATCACCATGGAGAGCCTTTGCCAGTAGGCGGCGTCTTCGGAGAGCTGTTTGCGGCCGCGCTTGGTAATGGAATAAAACTTGGCCTTGCGATTGTTATCGGAGGTGCCCCATTCGGCGGAGATCCAGCCGCGCTGCTGGAGACGGACGAGAGAGGCGTAGATGGTGCCCTGATTGAGGAGGATTGCATCGCCACTAACCTGTTCGATGCGGCGGGCAATGCCGTAGCCGTGGAGAGGACCCAGGGCGGCGAGGGTTTGCAGGACCATAAGGTCGAGGGTACCTTGAAGAAGGTCGAGTTTGGAGTCGCTCATGAGGCCTCCTGTGTGATGACCACATGAGGATAACATTGTTTCTGTGGGAATGCCACAGGAAGCCGAGAGTGGGAGCCAGGAGGCCACTACGTCCCTGCCGGTGAATTCGGATTGGCATTGGAGGAACACGAGGATGAAGACGGCAACGATGGCGAAGCTGGGTGTCGTGCTTAATTCCCTTAAGGCGTAGCGGTTGTCCTTCCAGAGAGATTCCATGGAGCCCTCATGTGGCGTTGCCGATTCTGCGTCATCCGCTTGCGGCCCCACCTTTGTAGTGCCTCAACCCCGGATCCTGTTCCGGAGGCGGCGCGGGAATAAACTCTCGAATACCCTTATTTCTAGATACGAAATGGAGCGCAATTTGTTCGACGCGAGCAAAAAAAAAATACTCTGCCAGAATGCGAATTTAAAACTGAGTTCGGCATAGTAGTGAATTCCTGGGCAAGCGTCACTCGTACCTTAGGGCGATCATGGGATCAACGCGAGTGGCGCGACGGGCGGGGATGTATGTGGCAAGAAGCGCGGCCAGCAAGAGGACCCCGGCAACGACGCAGATGGCGACGGGATCAAACGCGGTCACCTCATACAAGACAGACTGCAGGGTGCGGCCGACAAAGTAAGTGCCAGCCAAACCCAGGAGTAGTCCGGCCAGAGCAAGCAGCATCCCTTCCTGAAGGACCATCAGAAGCACCTGTTTGGAATCCGCGCCCAGGGCCATGCGCAAACCGATTTCGTGAGTTCGCTGCGCCACTGCAAAGGACATGACGCCATAGATGCCAATGGCCGCGAGGATGAGGGCGACGCCGGCAAAAGCAGCGAAGAGCACGGTGGCAAAGCGATCGTCGGCCAAGGATTCAACGACGAGCTGATCCATGGTGCGCACTTGGTCGAGGGGGAGATCGGAATCGAGAGATTGAACGGCATCGGTAACAGCGGTGGTGACGGTGGCAGGATCGACGGTGGTGCGCACTGCGATGCTGGCAGAGGGCCAAGGGCTTTGCCAAAAGGGGACGTTGATTTCCGGAAAGCCTTCGTTGCGAACGCCACCATTATGGACATCGCGATAGACGCCAACGATATGCCATTGGATGGGCGGGCCAGGACTAGTAGCGCCGGGGATCAATTGTCGCACCACGACTATTTGGGAGAGAGGGTCCAGGTTGGAGAAATACTTTTTCGCGAAGGTCTCATTCACGACGGCGACGGGCAGCCCTCCTGCCACATCCTGTTCGGTGAAACCACGGCCCTTGGCGAACTGAATGCCAAAGGTTCGGAAATATTCGGGCGTAACCATGGTGAATCCGGCGCTGGGAAGCGAGGCGGGATCACCAGCGGGTTGACCAACAATGCCGAAGGGCATGTCGTCTCTGCCGCCGACAATAGGCATACCGGTGGATGCGGAAGAAGAGAAGATTCCGGGAACGGCCGCAATGCGGTCGAGAAGTTGACGGTAGAAGGAGGCAGTCAGTTCGGAATTGGAAAAACGGCCCTCCGGGACCGGCAGATCGAAGGTGAGGACATGGTCCTGACGAAAACCGAGATCCACGCGAGTCAATTTCCAGAAGCTATGAATGACAAGGCCGGCGCCGGCGAGCAGAGTCAGTGCCAGAGCAAACTCGAGCACGACAAGAGCGCGGCGCACTCCGTGACGGCCGGAAGTGTTGCCGGAGCGGCCACCCTCCTTTAAAACGTCAGCCGGATCCGAGTGGGAACCCTGCCAAGCAGGAACGCAGCCAGCCAGAACGCCGGCGAGAAGTGTTGCCAGCAAGGTGAAAAACAGGACGGGCAGATTCAAGCGCACATCAGCCTCGGTGGGAATAGAGAATGGCGGCAGAAGGACGAGAATGAACTTAAGCAAAATCGCCGCGAGGGCAACGCCGAAGACGCCGCCGATGGATGCGAGAGCGAGGCATTCTGCCAGGAATTGCGAGAAAAGCTGCCAGCGCGTTGCGCCGAGAGAAGCGCGAACGGCGAGTTCTTTCTGGCGGATGGAACCGCGAGTAAGCAACAAGTTGGCGACGTTGACGCAGGCAATCAACAAGACAAAGCCGACGGCGCCGAGGAGCAGCCAGAGGTTCTTAATAGTGTCGCGACTGGTAAAGGCCTTCTGGAGAGGGACGACACTGGCGCTCCAGTTCTTGTTGGAAAGAGGATAAACCTCGGCGATGTGGCGTGTGACGGAGTCCATGTCGGCGTTGGCTTGTTGGAGGGTGACGGCGGGTTTGAGGCGGCCGATGAGCAAAAGCCAACGGAAGTCGTGGTTGATCTGTTCTGGCTTAAAGGCGAGGGGAAGAAACAGGTGGGATTCAAAACGATCGGGCATGCCGGCAGCCACGACGCCAACCACGGTGTAGGGCGTACCGTTCAGCCGGAGTTGTTGGCCGAGGATGTGGGGATCGCTGCCGAAGCGCTCTTGCCAAAGGTGATGTGTCATGATGACGACATGCTCATTGCCGGGCTGCGCTTCTTCGGGGAGGAAGTCGCGGCCAAGAGCCATTGGTATTCCCTGCACATCGAAGAACCCAGGTGTGGTGATTCGAGCTCGGAGAGCTTCGGGGTGACCGGAAGTGGAAAGGTTGAATCTGTCACCGCTCATGGCGATGAGATCCTGGAAGACCGAATTCTGGCGCTTCCAATCCAAGTAATCACCGGCGGAAACGCTGTTGTCGTGACCGTTGACTCTCGACCAGACCATGACGAGTTGGTCGGGATTCGGGTAAGGCAAGGGAGCCAGCAAGGTGGCATAAACAACAGAGAAGATGGCGGTGTTGGCGCCGATGCCGAGCGCCAAGGTGAGGACGGCGATAACGGTGAAGGCAGGACTCTTGCGCAAGAGGCGGAAACCAAAACGCAGATTGCGGAAGAGAGATTCAACAGCTGTAGCGCCGCGGAGTTCGCGAACGGATTCTTTGGTTTGTTCGAGGCCACCGAGTTTGAGCAAGGCGTTGCGGCGGGCTTCGGCGGGGGACATGCCGGCGCGGAGATTGTCGGCAATGTGCATTTCGAGGTGGCTGGCCAATTCGTCTTGCAGATCGCGATCGAGTTGTTCCTTACGGAAGAGGTTGCGGAGGCGGAGGAAGAGAGTGCGGATCTGATTCATGACCCTGCCTCCGGACTGAGTGATTCGTGACTTGTGAATCGTGACTCGTGGACGAGAAAATCGAGAGGGGAGAGAAGAGGGATGGGGGCGTTAGATCGTAAGAGCCCACCCCCGCAACCCCGTCCGGGGCGCAAACAACGCGCCTTACGAACCAAGGGTGGGGCACCCTCAAGTTCTATAGAGTGGAGATGTAACAAGATGAACCCAAGACCCAGGCACACTGTCCGTGCCTGGGGCAACCGGAGATCGGATAGGTCACCCTCAAGGTCAGGGGAATTGCGCCTTGATAAGGAACAATCATGAGAGCGAAGGCGTTGAGGGGAATGATGGGTCATGGGGCACCGTGGGCGGAGGCGGTGGGTTTTTCGGGGAGGAGCCAGCCGTCGGCTAATTGCAGAATGCGATTGCCGTAGGCGGCATTTTTTTCGGAATGGGTGACTTGAATGATGGTGGTGCCGGCATCATTCAGTTTTTTGAAGAGCTGCATGATTTCTTCGCCTTGCGTGGAATGGAGATTGCCAGTGGGCTCATCGGCCAGAATGAGTCTGGGATTCTGGATGACGGCGCGGGCCACGCCGACTAGCTGCTGCTGGCCGCCGGAGAGCTGGCTGGGGAAGAGGTCTTTTTTGCCGACGATGTTGAAGCGATCGAGGGCGTCGCAGACGAGGCTGGCGCGCTCCTTTTGCGGGATGTTTTTGTAGGAGAGGGGGATTTCGAGATTTTCGTAGACGGTGAGATCGTCGATGAGATGGTAGGACTGAAAGACGAAGCCGATGTTGTACTTGTGGAGCTCGTTGCGCTGTTTGACGCTGAGTTTGTGAACGGGTTGATCGAGGAAGAAGTATTCGCCGGACCAGGAGCCGTCGAGCATGCCGAGTATGCTGAGGAGCGTGGACTTGCCAGCGCCAGACGGGCCCATGAAAGTGACGAACTCGCCGGGCTCGACGTCAAGGGTGATGCGGCGGAGGACATAGAATTTCTGCGCGCCAGCGGGGTAGGATTTTTCGATATTGCGAAGCTGGATGAGAGGTTGCACGATGTCTCCTTTTTATTCGTAGCGAAGAGCGATCACGGGATCAACGCGAGTGGCGCGGCGAGGTAGGCCCAGAAACGTAGGCCGTTTGGGATCCCCTCGAAGATCGTGGCAAGTAGGATGAAGAAGGCTCTCTGTTTTACTCGAGTCGTGGGCTAGTTGCTTCATGAGGGCTGCTCCTTGGTGGAGAGGAAGCGGGCTAGGATGGCGGTGGTCTGTTCCCATTCCCGGGCTTCTTTATTCAGTTGCTTGCGGCCCGTGCGAGTGAGTTTGTAATACTTGGCTTTGCGATTGTTGTCGGAGACGCCCCACTCAGAGGCGATGTAGCCTTCCTGCTCGAGTTTGAGGAGAGCGGGGTAGAGCGTGCCGTAATTGACGGAGAGGAGATGGCCGCTGGTCTGCTCGATACGGCGAGCGATGCCGTAGCCGTGAAGCGGGCCGAGCGTTTCGAGAGTCTTCAAGACCATCAAGGCGAGGGTGCCTTGCCAGACGTCGGGTTTATCGGACATGTTGCTCCTATGGGAAAGCCATAGAGAAGCTACGCTAACTCGTATGGGAAAGCAATAGGGAATTGCAGCCCCAAATTTGAAGCTAGGGAGCGGTTCCTCCGCTCCGGGACGGCAAAAACCGCCGTCCCTCCGGTCGGAATGACAACTTTTGGGAGTTGGGTGACGGGACGGTCACTTCGAAGCTCGGGGTAAGAGGACCCGAAGACCCAGGCACCCGCCTACGGCGGGCCTAGGGCAACCGGCTTTGGCGAAGGTCAGCCCAGCGAGAAGAAGAAAAGCGGCGGTAGGGTATAATGCTGCGCTGGGGAAGTTGCAGCGAAACATGTCGCAAGAGAGAAATAAGGGAAGAGCGTCGGCGAAGACGCGCATGCGGAAGCGTTTGCGCTTCGCGAAGACGCGTCTGCACGAACTGTGGATGATCGGGAAGGCGCTGACGGATACGAAGCACCCGATCCTGGTACACATCATCCCGATGCGACGATGCAACCTGGATTGCACGTATTGCAATGAGTACGATGACGTGTCCAAACCGGTGCCGCTGGAGGAGATGAAGGAGCGGTTGGACATTCTGGCGGACATGGGCACGACGATCATCACCATCAGCGGCGGCGAGCCCCTGATGCATCCGGAGATGGACGAAATTATCCGGCACATCCGGAAGCGCGGGATGATGGCGGGGCTGATTACGAACGGATTTTTCCTGAATCAAGAGCGAATCGAGCGGCTGAATGAGGGCGGGCTGGAGCACTTGCAGATCAGCATTGATAATGCGGTGCCGGACGAAGTGTCCAAGAAGAGCCTGAAAACGCTGGACGGGCGGCTGGAGATGCTTTCGGAGTTTGCGGTATTTCAGGTGAACATCAATTCCGTGCTTGGCGGGGGCGTGAAGAACCCGGAAGATGCGCTGGCAATCGCGCACCGCGCGGTGGAGTTGGGATTCACCAGCACGGTGGGGATCATTCACGACCACGACGGGCAATTGAAACCGCTGGGGAAGCGCGAGCAGGAAATCTTCGAAGAGATCATGGAGCTGGGGAAGCGGTCGTTTTCGCGGTTCAACGAATTTCAGCACAACGTGGCGAAGGGAAGAGAGCACGATTGGAAATGCCGGGCGGGCTCGCGCTACCTGTACATCTGCGAAAACGGGCTGGTGCACTGGTGTTCGCAGCAGCGAGGTTATCCGGGGATTCCGCTGCGGGAATATACGACGGAACGGCGGCACCTGGAGTATTACACGCACAAGGGATGCGCGCCGAGGTGCACGGTGAGCTGCGTGCAGCAGGTGGGGATCCTGGATAACTGGCGAGGAGCGCAGACGCTGCAGCCGGAGCCGGCGGCCCCGGCGGACCTGGTACAGATTGGGAAGTGAAGATTTTTCCGCAAGGCGCAGTGAGCGTATCTGCAAGAAAAGCGCAACAAGACGCAGATAAGTGGACCCAACTTGTCAATACCGTGCGAACCGCCCGCGCCAACCTCAGGGGTTAAAACCCCTGAATTCTTGCGGCTTTTCGGCACGGCTGAAGCCGTGCCCTCCCAAGATCAGATTGAGTGATCGCTAGTTAAAGACAAGGGGCGGAGTTGCAATCCTTGCACATTCGATGGGCGTGCGGTTGACGTTCGGCGCAGGGTTTAAAAAGATATAGGCATGGCCACCCCAGCAATTGAGATAGAACACCTGTCAAAGGAATATCCTTACGGTTTTTTGAACCTGAAGAAGAAAAAATCATTGGAAGACCTGAGCATGCGGGTCGAAACCGGAGAAGTATTTGGTTTTTTAGGGCCAAACGGCGCCGGGAAATCCACGACCATCAAGCTGCTGGTGCGTTTGATCTTCCCGGACGGAGGAACGGCGCGAATCCTGGGAAAATCCATCGACGATGTCTCCATGCACCGTGATATCGGGTATTTGCCGGAGCAACCGTATTTTTACGATTACCTGACGGCGGCGGAATTACTGGATTACTTCGCACGCTTTCACAGGCTGACCGCGACGGACCGGCAAACACGAGTGCAGAACATGCTGAAAAAGGTGGGACTGGAGACAGCGAAGAAGATTCAATTGAGGAAATACTCGAAGGGAATGCTGCAACGCGTCGGGCTGGCGCAAGCAATCCTGCACGACCCGCAGGTGGTGATACTGGACGAGCCAATGTCTGGATTGGACCCGCTGGGACGCCGCGAGGTGCGGGACATCATCCTGGAATTGAAGAAAGAGGGGCGGACGGTTCTGTTTTCCACGCACATTCTTTCCGACGCGGAAATGTTGTGCGACCAGGTGGGAGTGATCGTGGGCGGAAAGTTGCGCGGTGTGGGCACGCCGGGAGAAATGGTAGGAATCAAGACACAGGGAATGGAAATACTTTTCGAGGTGGCGGAGGGGAAAAACCTGCCGCTGCTGGCCAAAGCAACGCGAACGGGCGAGCGCTACCGAGTGCAATTCCCGGAGGAGCAAGTGTACGGAGCCATTGAACAGTTGAAAGCAGCGGGTGCGCGGATTCTTTCGGTGGCGCAGATCAAGCCGACACTGGAAGAATTTTTCATGAACCTGGTGGAAGCGGACCGGGCGCAGGCGAATGCCGTCGAGGTGAGCGGAAAATGAAGAACGTGCGGACGGTGGCTGCGAATACGTTTCGAGAAGCGGTGCGGGACCGCGTGCTGTACAACCTGGTGTTTTTCGCGTTGCTGATGATGGGTGCGGCAATTCTGGTGGGCCAGATTTCCATCGGGATAGAAGAAAGCGTAATCATCAGCCTGGGATTGACGGCGATTTCGGTGATCGGGCTGTTCATTGCCGTGTTCATCGGCGTGGGGCTGGTGTCCAAGGAGATGGACAAGCGCACGCTGTATGCCCTGCTGGCGAAGCCGGTGGAGCGGTGGGAATTCCTGCTGGGGAAGTTTTGCGGATTGGTGATGACGCTGACGGTGAATACGGCGGCGATGGCGGTGGGATTGTACCTGGCGCTGTGGGCGGTGAAGCACACGCTGGAAAAGAGCGACGCGTGGGTGCTGGTGGCGGTGTACTTGATCCTGCTGAAGCTGGCGCTGATTGTGGCGCTGGCGATGCTGTTTTCCTGCTTTACCACGCCGTTTTTGGCGATTCTGTTCACGGCGGGAATCTATGTGGCGGGTGTGTTCGCAGGAGCTCTGCGCACAATGCAAGCGGTGGACATCAACCCAGGGGCCATGACCTTGATGAGGGGGATTTCCTACCTGCTGCCAAATTTTGGAAATTTTAACGTGATGGGAGCGGTGGCACACGGCCGGGGAGTGCCGGGAGCACTGGTGTGGCAGGCGACGCTGTATGCAGTGTGTTATGGCGCAGTGGTGCTGGCGGGAGCGGCAGCGATTTTCTCGCGACGGAACCTGAAATGAAGCAAATGGTGAACAAGGGAGTGGCGCTGGGGTTGGTACTGGTGTCAGGTTTTGCAGGTGTGTGGCAATTACAGAGGAAGATTGATGCGCAACGGGAGATGCTGCACGAGGAACGCGATGAACTGATGCTGCGTTCGCCGAAACTGATCCAGCGGATGAGCCTGGAATACGCGCCGCTGGCGGGGGCGATGTACTGGACGCGAGCGGTGCAGTACTACGGAGAAAAACACCGGTTACATCAGAAAAATCTGGAAGAGCTGTGGCCGCTGCTGGACATCGCCACGACACTGGACCCGAATCTGATCGTGGCGTACCGGTTTGGGTCGACGTTTTTGAGCGACGCTCCGCCGCGGGGAGCGGGTGATCCGGACCACGGGGTGGAATTGCTGCAGCGCGGGCTGAAAGCCAACCCCGATTACTGGCGCTTCTATCAGGACATGGGCAATGTCTATTACTTCGATAAAAAGGATTATCCCAGGGCAGCGGAGGCCTTCGCGGAAGGTGCGAAGAACCCGCAGGCGCCCATCTGGATGAAGGTGATGGCCGCAAAGATCGCGGCGGATGGGGAGTCGCTGGACACGTCATATTTCTTGTGGCGAGATGTTTATCAGACGGCAAAGGACCCGCAGATCAAGAAAAACGCGGAATTGCACTTGCGGCTGGTGAAGGTGGACCTGGATTTGCGGCAGCTAGACCAGCTAGCGGACGAGTATGAACGGCGGACCGGACGGCGAGCGACGAAGATGAGTGAGCTGGTGCAGGCGGGTTTATTGCCACGAATGCCGGGCGATCCGGACGGGTATCCCTATGTAATAGGCGAAGGCGGAAAAGCGGAATTGAATTTGAACAGCCCGATGCTGGAAGAGAAGTTGATGAACAAGTAGCGCCCGCCAGAAAAAACGCGCTTGCGAGAGAAGTGCAAGTCACGCCTGATTATTCCGGAATACAGAGCAGCGTCATCTGGGGATCGATGAGTATTTTGCGGGGCTCGGTCTGCGTGTTGAAGGAAAAGTGCGTTTCATCGGGGCCGGCAATAACTGTGCCGAGGAAAACGCCACGGCCGGAACCGCTGCTGACGAAAAGAGGAACGGGGGCGACAAAGGAGTGCGGCACACCGGTGGCGATAAGTTTGCCGCGCACTTGAAAGCCTTTTTCCATGCGGCGCGAGGTGAAGCTCACCTTGTAATGAGGAATGGCGGTTCCCCGGACATATTCGTCGAAGAACCACTCCATGGAACGGCCGCCCTCAATATCCATTTTCGGGGTCATGACAGCTTCCACTTCGCGTTGGAATTGCTCGGTGGAAAGGGGTTTCTGGGCGTACTTGACAACCAGGGATTTCAGCAAAGCCATGAAGCGCGCATCGGGATTCGGGGTATTGGGCTGGCGCAGCATTTCGCGGAGCATGTGCATGACCCAGGCACCCTTGCCGTAAATCACCTGATCGTAAGCAGAGGCGGACTTGGAGGAGTAGAGGCGCAGGCCCATGATGAGCGCGCCGGCATCGGCAGGGGGGAGATCCTCGCCAGGTTCTTTGGAGGTGAGACGCTTGCGATCGCGGTCCAGCCAGGAGCGGAGGGTGCGGTCAGGATTTTTGGCCGAGTCGGCAAAAAGGAGCGCGAGATAGTTAGCGATGGCTTCGTTGATCCATTGATCGCGATAGCTGGACCAGCCAACGACATTTCCCCACCACTGGTGAGCCGCTTCATGGAAGGGAACAATCTGAGTGAAGAGTTCCTGAGCGGTGGAATCGAGGCCGGCGCGCTGCTGGGCTTCGGGAGAGAGAAAAGAGTAGGTGGAAATGTAGAGGAGTCCCGGCCAGCCTTGTCCGAAAGTGCCGGGGATTTGCGAGACGCCGAGATGCCGAAAGGGAAAGGGGCCGGAATACTGCTCGATGAAATGGATGGAAGAATCGACGTCGCGGGCGAGATGCTTCAGGGCATCGGCAGGGCTCGGAGCAGGGGGAGTGATGGAGATGCGGGAGGCCATGGGATCGGTGCCGGGAAATGGAGAAGGGGGGCTGAGGATAACGGAAGGTTGAGCCAAATGTGAGAGGATAGCCGCTTCGAGCTGTTTATTGGCGTAGACATCGATGGAATGATTTTCGGAGGCAACGGAGGCGACAGCGTATTCGCCGAGGTTGAAACCAGCTTCAGTGACCGGCTGTTCCGTTTTCCAGTGGGCGACGCGGAAATCACCGTCTTCGTGCTCGTCCGATTTCTCGCCGGTGGCGACAAGGCGAAGATGCCTGGGCCAGCGCATGGTCATGTCGTAGAGAGAGAATTCAGAGGTGTCGCCATGGTGGGGAAACCAGCTTTCGCGCTCGCCGACAAAGAGGACGGCATTTCCAGCGTTTTCTATGACGTCGCCCCGGTAGTGAAAACTGAGAGTAAAGTTTGCGCCCGGCGGAGGAAGATTGGGGAGGAAGACGCAAAGGGAATCCTCGCCGCGGTAACGCAGTTCCTCCGCGGTGAGGCCCTCGTTCTGGAAAAAAGTGAGAGGAGCGCCGGAATCCAGTGAGATGGAATCGACCTTGAGGGAGCGTGCAAGCTGGAAGAAGAGGAACTGCGCGGCGCCGTTCAGTGAGCGAAAATCGACGGAGGTGCTTCCATCGAGGGAGTTGTCGGAGCTGATGGTGGTATTGATGTGGTAACGCAAGGCAGTGAAGTTCACCGGCGGGGGAGGAAAACCAGGGAGCGAGTAGGAAGTCCAGACGTCGTAGGACGTGATTTTGTTGACATTGCGTGGTTGACCGATCATGAAATTTTCCGCGCGCATGTCATCGTTGAGAATGTCAAACGGGCCGGTGACCACGCCATCGAGTCCCGCATGGAAAAAATGCCGGGGAGCGGAGGAAAATTTCTCGAGGAGGATGCGGAAGGAATGCGTGGGATTGAGCCGCGCGATATTGGGTTCCCATGCAGCGATAAATGAAGCGTTGGGCGAGGGCTGGAGGCCGGCGCGCTGGAGTTGTGAAAGGAGATCCGTGGCGGTGTCATCGGTAAAACGCATGTAAGCGGAGACGAATTGCTGGTCAAGGACGGGAGTACCAAGGAAGCGCGCCATCTGCTGTTTTTCCGCAGGATCGTAAGGGAGGGAAAGGGCGTGACCCAGCCCAGAGAAAACGATACCTGTAATGCGGCCCTCAAAAGGAGCGTAGAAGGCGAAACGGCCTTCCTGGAAGGCGAGGACAGCATCGCCATGGCGGATTTCGATGCGATCGCGGGCAGAGACGGTGTAGACGTTTTGCGAATCGAGGGAGAGTGCGTTGAGAGAAGCGAGGAGTTCACGGGGCGAAAGGCCGGTGGCGGGGCAGGCGACTGGCCACGAAAGAAGGAGCAGCAGCAGCGAGGCGGCAAAGAATCTCACAAAACGAGTGTAGTCACATTCGGCATAGAGGAACAAGGCTGACGTGGGGGAAACCTCCCGGCGGCTTAAAATAAGAGAATGCGGCGAGGGTGTAAAACACGAAGGATCGCGTTGCTGCTGGCGGGCATGCTCGTGGCGGCGACGTGCGCACGCGCGGATAAAATCGTCCTGAAAAATGGCCGGAAAATCGTGGCCTACAACGTGGTGGAAGATGGAGATAAAGTGCGCTACGAAACCACCGCGGGGCAACTGGCGTTGCCAAAGTCCATCGTGGATCACATTGAACGAGGCGGCTTGCTGCCAGTGATGGGATCGCCCGCGGAAGCGGCGGCGAATCTGAACATGGCGCCGCCCGCGATGGAGGCAACCGCGGGCGCCGAGGAGATCGATCATGGCGCAGTTCACGACGGAGCGATCGACCGGGAATACATCACGCGCCTTGAGGCAGAGACAAGCGGAGGCAGCGCGAATGCCAACGAACGCGCGGCGCTGGCGCACCACGCGGCATCCCAGTTTGAACTTTCGCGGGGGGACCTGGAGCACGCGCTGAGCGATGCGCGGGCGGCGGCTTCCTATCTGCCAGGGCAGCCGGTACTCCTGATGAACGTCGCCTACATCCAGTTACAGCGAGCGGAATTCCGGGAATCGCTGGAGTACCTGGATCGCGCCAAGAGGCTCGCGCCAAACAATGGAGATGTGTACAAGCTGTCCGGGTGGGCCTATTACGGGATGAACCAACTGGAGCCCGCAAAAAGGGATTGGGAAAAGGCGCAGTCCCTTCATCCCGATACGGAAGTCCAGGCAGCGCTGGAAAAGGTGCAACGGGACATCCAGGAAGAGGCGAACTACCGGGAAAACGAGAGCGCTCATTTCGAGTTGCGCTACGACGGTGCGTCGGAGCCGGAACTGGCACGCGAGGTCCTGCGCACCCTGGAAGGGCATTACGAGCAAATCGAATCGGAGCTGAACTATTCGCCGCCCGATCCCATCGGGGTGGTGCTGTACACACAGCAGGGATTTGCGGATATCACGCGAGCGCCAGATTGGGTGGGTGCGCTGAATGATGGGCGGATTCGCGTGCCAGTGCAGGGGCTGACGGGCGTGACGCCGGAACTCTCGCGGGTTCTGCGGCACGAATTGACGCACAGCTTCATTCAACAAAAGACGCACGGGCGGGCGCCGACGTGGCTGCAGGAAGGCGTAGCGCAGTGGATGGAAGGAAAACGAAGCGACGAAAGCGCGAGCGTGCTGGTGCAGGTGTACGAACAGGGACATGCGGCGCCGCTGGGAAAGCTGGAAGGGTCATGGATGGGGCTATCGGAAGATATGGTGCGGTATTCGTACGCGTGGGCCCTGGCGAACGTGGAATACATTGTGCAGACGGAGGGGATGGGAGACATCGAAAGGATTCTGGATCGGATAGCGGCGGGGCGGTCAACCGAGGAAGCACTGCATGAGGTGCTGCGAAGCGATTATGGGGATTTGATGCAGAGCACGGCAGGGTATTTGAAGAAGAGCTATTTGCGGTGAGAGTGCTGAGGCGGAGCTGAGCGGCGCAGTCCGCGAATCACGAAGAAGCCAGGATAGAGGCGAGAAGCGCGGCGCGAACGGGCATGGTGTTGATGAGCACATGCTCGTGGGCGGAGTGCGCACCATCACCGACGGCGCCGAAGCCATCGAGTGTGGGGATACCAAGGGCCGCGGTGAAGTTACCGTCGGAGCTACCGCCGGCTGCGGCTTCACCCAGGGAGAGGCCGAGCTGTTTCGCGAGGGCAGCGGCGCGAGCGTAGAGAACGGCGCTCTGCTTGCGTTCGAGCGGGGGACGATCGAAGCCGCCATGGACTTCGAGTCTTGCGCCACGATGGATCGGCTTCAAGCGATAGAGACGCTTTTCGAGGGCGTCCATGTCGGTGTGGCGCCAGGCACGCAGGTCGAACGTGGCTCTTGCCATTTCGGGGATGACGTTGACGCCGGTGCCGCCCTCGATGACGTCGGCATTGACGGTGACACCGCGGCGCCGATCGTTCCACTTTTCGATGCGCGCGATTTGGGCGGCGAGTTCATGAACGGCGTTGACGCCCTCTTCCGGAGCCAGGCCCGCATGCGAGGAGCGGCCATGAACGATGATTTCGGCTTCACCAACGCCCTTGCGGGAAGTTTTCACCAGGCCGCGAGGACCGAGAGAGGGTTCGAGAACGAAGACAGCGTCGCTGCGGCGGGCTTCCGATTCAATGAGGGTGCGAGACGTCTGGCTGCCGATCTCTTCGTCGGAGGTCCAGAGGAACACGATGCGCTTGGAAACGGCGGCTTGCGTTTCCTGTAAGGCTTCGAGAGCGAAAAGAGCCTGGACAATGCCAGCCTTCATGTCAAAAGTGCCGGGGCCAAACACCTTGTTACCCGCGACGCGATAGGGCATTTTGACGATGGTACCGGTGGGGTAGACGGTGTCGTAGTGGCCAAGAACAAGGAGTTGCGCCCTGGGTGGAGCAGTACTGGGCGACCAGACGATGCGAAGATGATCACCACGATGCTTCTGGCGAACCACCTGGACGAGCGTGCCACGCAGCAGCCACTCGTCGGCAATAAAGCCACAGCAGCGGTCGGCGCGCTCTTTGTCCAGGCTCGGAGATTCCAGGATGGTGAGTTGCTGAAGGATATCGAGCATGCTGGGCAGCTTGTGGCGGAGCAGGGCAAGCAGTGTCTGCGGGAGTGAACGGGTAGCCATGAAGGAGCCATGGTAACAATGCCGGTAAAGCAGGGCAACCTCAGAAAAGGAAGAGGAGAGGCAGACGAGGCGGGGCGAAGAAGATAATCTTTGCGGGGCGTGAGGATTGCTTATAATAATAAGTTTGCAGGAACCGGAGTATGCGCCGTAGAGCACGGGAGTGGCGGCGCAGGAGCAGGCATGCAACTCGACATCAACGAAATACAAAAGTATCTGCCGCATCGCTATCCGTTTCTGATGATTGACAAGGTGCTGGAGGTGGAGCGGCTGAAGCGCATCGTGGCGGTAAAAAGCGTCACGATCAACGAGGCGTTTTTCCAGGGCCATTTTCCCGGGAAGCCGGTGATGCCGGGCGTGCTGATTCTGGAATCGATGGCGCAAGCCGGGGGACTGTTGTTGCTGCTGGAGATTCCCGACCGTGACCGCAAAGTGTTGTATTTGGCGTCCATGTCCGACGTGAAATTCCGCCGGCCGGTTGTGCCCGGCGACCAATTGCGGATTGAGGTTGACATCGTGACGTGGAAGGGCGATTTGTGCAAGATCAAGGCCAAAGCGTTTGTTGAGGGCAACTTGGCGACGGAAGCGACGATGTTGTGCGTGATGGCGGACCGCGAGCAGCCAATAAAATCCTAAACATGGGCGAGAGGCAGATCCACGCGCTAGCGAACGTATCGCCGGAAGCGAAGCTGGGCGAGGGTGTGCAAATTGGGGCGTTCGCGGTGGTGGCAGCGGGCGTGGAATTGGGAGAAGGGTGCGTGCTGCACGAGCACGCGGTGGTGCGAGGGCCGTCGAAATTCGGGGCGCGCAACGTGTTTCATCCGTTCACGGTGGTCGGTGGCGATCCGCAGGACTACACGTTTCGCGGGGAGCACGTCGAATTGCATGCGGGCGATGGAAATATTTTTCGCGAGTATGTGACCATCAGCCGGGGAACAACCAAGGGCGGCGGCACAACGCGCATCGGCAACGATAATTTTTTTCTGGCGTATTCGCATGTGGGACACGATTGCCAGGTGGGAAACAACACGCTGTTTGTGAATGGAGCGACACTGGCGGGGCACGTCACCGTCCAAGATTACGTGACGATTGGCGCATTTTCACCGGTACACCAGTTCTGCCGGCTGGGGCGTTACGCTTACATCGGGGCGTGCACGGTGATCACACAGGATGTGCCGCCATTCGCGCTGATCGTGACAGAGCGAGAAACGAAATGCTTTGGACCGAATACCATCGGGCTGGAGCGCAAAGGGTTTTCGATCGAGCGGATCAAAACACTGCAGCGAGCGTTCCGGATATTGGTGCGATCCAAGAAGAATACTTCGCAGGCGCTGGAAGAGTTGCGGAAGACCTGGGGAGAGTCCGCGGACGTGAAGGAGTTGGTGGATTTTGTGGAGAAGGCGGAGCGCGGGATCGTGAAGTAGGAGCAGGGCCGGCAGGGGCAAGCGCTGCCTGGATTCTGAAATGATTGCAAACAAGGAAGGCTGGGGACTGATCGCAGGGAACGGGCGATTTCCGTTTCTGGTGCTGGAGGGTGCGCGAAGCCAAGGAATTGAGATGGTGGTGCTGGCGCTGAAGGAAGAGGCTTCCCCGGAACTGGCGCAAGCCGCAAAGCGCGTGCAGTGGGTAAGCCTGGGAGAACTGAGCAAGGCCATCGAGTTTTTGCAGAGCGAAGGAGTGACGCGGGCGGTGATGGCCGGGCAGGTGAAACACAACAAGATATTCAGTGCGATTTGGCCGGACTGGAAGCTGGCAAAGCTGTTGATTTCGTTGCCGCGGAAAAACACGGATTCGTTAATAGGCGCAGTGGCCAAAGTGTTGGAAGACGAAGGGATTCAATTGGTGGATTCCACTTTGTTCCTGAAACCACTGTTGCCGGACGCCGGCGTGCTGACGCGGCGCGCGCCCGATGAGCATGAAGCCGCGGACATTGCCTATGGGCTGGGCGTGGCGCGGCAAATCGCGGCGATGGATGTAGGGCAAACCGTGGTAATTGCGGACCGCGCGTGCGTGGCGGTGGAAGCAATGGAAGGAACGGATGAGACAATGGAGAGAGCGGCGCGATTTGCCAATGGGCGGCCACTGGTGGTCGTGAAAGTGAGCAAACCCAAACAGGATATGCGCTTCGATGTACCCGTCGTGGGGCTTCCGACCGTCGAAACCATGAGGCGCACGGGGGCGACGGCGCTGGCCATTGACGCGACGCGCACGCTGCTTTTTGACCGGGCAAAGCTGATTGAATTGGCGGACACCGCAGGGATTGCCATTCAAGCCTTTCCTCCTGCCCAGGTTGCGGAACCTAATCAGGGTTCCGAGGGAATGAATAAAGAATGAGTGGGAATACAGGGCAGGCGGGAGATCCGCGGAAAATTCGAGTAGCGGTGGTGGGAACGGGAGAATTCGGCCGAAACCACGTGCGGGTGTATCGCGAGATGGGTGGCGTGGAGCTTGCCGGGGTTTTTGACCGGGATGCGGCACGAGCGGCGGCGACGGCGCAAGAATTCTCAACCCGAGCGTTCAAAGGTTTAGAGGAGTTGCGCGGGGCAGTGGACGCGGCAACCGTGGCCGTGCCGACAGTGTCGCACGCGGAAGTGGGCTGCCGGTTGATGGAGATGGGCATTGACGTTTTGGTTGAGAAGCCCATGGCCAGCACGCTGGCTGAGGCGGACGCCCTGCTGGAAACCGCCAGCCGATCCGCGCGGATTTTGCAGGTGGGACACGTGGAGCGGTTTAACCCGGCGGTACTGGCGGTGGAGCCGGTCGTCAGCAGGCCATTGTTTTTTGAAGTGCACCGGCTGGGCGTATTCACGCCACGCAGCCTGGATGTGGACGTAATCTACGATTTGATGATTCACGACCTGGATATTCTGCTGGCGCTGGTGAAGGAGCGAGTGACGGAAGTGAAGGCGGTGGGAATTCCGGTGCTGACGGACAAGGTGGACATTGCGCATGCGCGGCTGGAGTTTGCGGGCGGCGCGGTAGCCAATGTGACCGCGAGCCGCGTCTCCACGGAGCGCGTGCGGAAGATGCGCTTCTTCCAAAAGAATGAATACATATCGCTGGATTACGCGCGGCGGGATGCGTTGCGGATTGGCGTAAAGCGGCCCGGCCCGCAACCCGAATTTGGATTTGAGAAGCTGGCGGCGCCGGGGGTCGAGCCACTGCGCGCGGAGCTCGAAGCGTTTGTGGAGGCGGTGCGAACGCGGGTAGCTCCAAAGACGGACGGCGCGGCCGGGCGTGCGGCGCTGGAGCTGGCGAACGCGGTGATGGCAAGCATCCGGGAACATGCCGAACGCGTCCAACCAGTAGCACCAACCGGGGTGGAAAAAACTTGACGATGATTCCCAGAACACTGGTACCGATTGGTGCGCGCCTGCCTAAAGAGGATGTGGCGTCGACGCGGAGACGTCCGTCCACGCTGGTCGAACGGACATTGGTGCCGGCGAACTTGCCGGTCGTGAAGCTGGATGGCCAATCGACAATTCCGACGAACCTGCCGCTGGAGTCCATCGCCACTCGCGTGGTGGTGCCGCGGGACATCAATGTGGAATCGGTGCAGAGGCCGGAGGAATCCAACCTGCCGCTGCAACCGACGGAGATGGACGAGCGCGTGACCGTGCCACAGGGAGGTGCAGCTCCCCTGGAATTTTCACCGCTGCCTCCGGTCTCAGAAGAGCTGATTGAGCCAGACATATTGCAGACGGGCGAAGTGGCGTTTCTCTCGCCGGAGCGGCCGACGCAGACCTCGATCGCCGATGCGACAACACGCATCGTTTCCGTGGCGATGCACATTTTGCTGGTGCTGTTGCTGATATTCGAACCGAAGCTTTTCCGGCCGCACGTCCGCACGAGCGAGGAAGAGGACATTGCGCGGCGGCAAATCACCGTACTGTTGCCACCTGGCGCATTGGACGCGTTGAAGCCCTCGCCAAGAGTAGCGCCGGCGCCCCATGAATCCGTGAGTGTGGATCCGAAGGTTTTGAACCGGATAGCGCCGCCGGTCCAGCCACCTTCACCGACGCCGCAACCTGAGCCGCCAAAGAAGGAATTGCCAAATGCGCCGGTGCCGCAGCTCAATGCAACCGCGCCCGTGCCGCAGAACAATGCGCCGGTGGCCAAGGTGGAGGCGCCGAAAGCGCCGCTGAGGCTGGAAACGCCAGACATGCCTTCGACGCCGAATGGATTGATCCTGCCGAAGCAACTGTCGCCGGGAGACGCGATACGCAATGCCGAGCGGGATTCCGCAAGGATAAATTCACCGGCGCCGATTGGCGGCGGCGGGCAACTGCCGGGCGGCGGTGGGGGCGGCGGCGGAAGAGGGCATGGCACTGCAGCGGCGGGCGTAACGATGCTCACGGACACAGAGGGCATTGACTTCAATGATTACCTGCACCGGGTCTACATAAAAGTGAAGCAGAACTGGTTCGCGGTGATGCCGGCGTCCGTACAGTTGGGCGACCAGGGAGTGGTATCGCTGCAATTCCGGATTATGAGGGATGGGTCGGTGCCGGATGGGGAGCCGGTGCAAGTTTTCAGTTCGGGGAAGGAGCCGCTGGATCGCGCGGCGTTTTCCTCGATTCGCGGGTCCAATCCGTTCCAGCCGCTCCCATCGGCATTCAAAGCGCCATTCATTGAGCTGCGATTTACCTACTATTACAACTTGATGCCGCCGAATCAGTAGATGTGGCGCGAGCCTGATTATCCGGCAACCATTTCTTTTTTGGCAGAAGCGCCGACCTCTTCCGGTTGATCTGTTACCATTCTGCTGAGGCAGAGGGATGAAGCTTGCCCGACAACAGGTGCTTGGGAGCGTGTTGATCGCGCTGATCGTGCTGGTGGTGCTGCTGATCCGGGCCTGGCCGCTGCTCTTCCGCAAATGAGCGAACCGCGCGAATTGCCTCTCGTCGCCATCGTGGGACCCACCGCTTCCGGAAAATCGAAACTGGCAGTGTGGCTGGCGCTGCAACTGGATGGCGAAGTGATCGCGTGCGATTCCACGCAGATGTATCGCGGATTTGACATTGGCACGGCGAAGCCCAATATCGAAGAGCGCCAGAGTGTGTCACATCATTTGATGGATTTGCTGGGACCGGGCGAGGAAGCAACGGCGGGAGGATTTCGCGAACGCGCGATCGTGGTGCTGGAAGATCTGCGCAAGCGGCAACGGCTGCCGATCTTCACTGTGGGGACGGGGCTATATTTGCGCGCGCTATTGGAAGGATTGGCGGATGTACCGCAGCGATCAGAAAGCATGAGGGAGAGATTGCGAGCGAGCGCAGCGGAGCACGCGCCGGGGCATTTGCACCGGATTCTGCAGCGTCTGGATCCCGTTTCCGCGGGAAAGATTGCGGCTGCGGATGCGCAGAAACTGATACGCGCGATTGAGGTGTGCCTTCTGACGAAAAAGCCGCTATCGGAAGTACACCGGAGCGGAAGGACGCCGTTGCAAGGCTGGTGCGCAGTGAAAATCGGATTGCAACCGGAACGGGAAGCGCTTTATGGGCGCGTGCACGCAAGGACGGAAAAGATGCTGGCCAGCGGGTGGGTGGAGGAAGTGCGGGGATTGGCGGCAAGCAGCTTGCCGGAGGACGCGAAGCCATTCGATTTTATCGGCTACCTTGAACTCCGGGCGGTGCTGCGTGGCGAGATGAAATTGCAAGAGGCGCAGGCGGCAATCGAACAAGCCACGCGCCGGTATGCGAAGAGGCAAATGACCTGGTTTCGCCGGGAAGCGGGCGTGCGGTGGATGAGCGGATTTGGAGATGATCCAGAAATCCAAAAGCAGGCGCTGTACCTCGTTCGCGAGGAGTTGCGGCAAGCGGTTCCCGATGGAACGGACGTATAATTGAAGCGAAGAAGCTGACTCGCGCGACGCAGAGTTGAAAGAACGCGATGAATTCCAGCCACACTCACACGTGAAAACACAGCACGCAACTTCATCGGCAGAACGTGTCCTCCTGGTAGGAGTGGGATGGAAGCGCGCACCGCGCTTTCCGGGAATGCCGACGGGAGAGCGGGGCCGCGAATCACTCCTGGAGCTGGAGGAATTGGCGCGGAGTGCCGGGGCAGAGATCGCAGGCACGGTGTTTCAGGTGCGCGAGGCAGCGGACCCTGCAACGCTGGTGGGGCGCGGGAAATTGGATGAGATTCGCGCGGAGGCCAACGCGCGCGGGGCGCCGCTGATTATTTTCGACAGCGAACTTACCCCGATGCAGCAACGCAACATAGAAGAAGCCACCGAGCATCGGGTGATCGACCGCACGCAACTGATACTGGACATTTTTGCGAAACATGCGCGAAGCCGCGAAGGGCAATTGCAGGTGGAACTGGCGCAGCTCAATTACATGTTGCCGAGGCTGACAGGACGCGGCACGGAGATGTCCCGGCTCGGCGGCAAAAGTGGCGGCGGGGGAGCCGGAGGCGCGGGAGGCGGAGCTGGGCGCATCGGCGTGCGCGGGCCTGGCGAAAAGAAACTGGAGACGGACCGCCGGCGCATTCGTGATCGCGTGCGGAAAATTCAGGACAGTATCGGTGAAGTGCGCAAACAGCGGGCGCTGCGGCGGGAAGCGCGCAATGCCGTACCGCTGGGAACAGTGACGCTGGTTGGGTACACGAACGCGGGGAAGTCCACGTTGTTCAACGCATTGAGCCGCGCGGAAGTGCTGGTGTCCTCGAAGATGTTCGCCACGCTGGACCCAACAGTGAGGGCGATCCGCCTGCCGTCGAACCGGCGCATCCTGGTGTCAGACACGGTCGGATTTATTCGCGAACTGCCGAAGGGGCTGATCACGGCGTTTCGCGCCACGCTGGAAGAGGTGCAAGAGGCGGCGCTGCTGCTGCAGGTCAGCGATTTATCGAATCCACGGCACGAGGAACTGGACGTGGAGGTAGAGAAGATTTTGGAAGAACTGGGAATGACGGGAAGACCGCGGCTGCGCGTATGCAACAAAGTGGACCAGTTGTCTGCAGCGCAGCGCGAAGAACTGGAAGCGGCCTGGCGGAACAATGGCGGGGAAGAACCGCCGGTGTTCGTTTCCGCGCTGACGGGCGAAGGGCTGGAAGAGTTGCTGAGGCGGATGGATGTGGCGCTGCCGGTGGACCCGGTGGTGAAGCTTTCCTTGCACATGCCGCTGAGCCAAGGGCGTTCGCTGGCGCTGATTCACGCACTGGGAAGAGTGGTGTATTCTCAAGTGAACGAAACGCACATGGACCTGGAGGCGGAAGTTCCCGAGACGATTGCGCGACGGTTGAAGCTCGACGATTTTGTGGTGAAGGGAACATCGAGGTCTTCGACCGCGTATAGATGAGTAGGGGTGAAAACGATGGCCACTTTCATTCTGTGGTGTCTCCTGCTGGTGGTTTGCTGGCCGCTGGCGCTGTTGGCGCTAGTGTTGTACCCGATAATCTGGTTATTGCTGCTGCCATTCCGAATTGTGGGAATCGCGGTGGGTGGAGTGTTGGACCTTGTGCGCGCCATTCTCTTCCTTCCTGCGCGCGTGCTGCGCGGACCGCGAGCGATTTGAGAACCCAGCGAGATCCTGGTGCGTTACTTTCAGGTAACTCCCCGAAATATCGAGCAATGTGAACAAAATGTGACGATTAGCCGGGGCGGAGCAGGGATGCGGGCGGAGCTGTCCCGTTGTGGAAAAACATGTGGAAAGTTCCGGTCATGCTTGGGAGGCAGGCGGAGGCTCCAACCAAGAAGCCTAGAGTGGCAATCCCTTCGCTCCCCGTATCTGATAGATTCTATAGCCATTAGATTGCAATGGAGGGTTCTGACAGGTGGAACTGGATTCTTTCCCTCTAAAATGTGCAGTTGGAATTTTGCACAGGTTTGCAGCAGGTGAGTTACGAAAGAGTATCCTCGCGGCTGCGGTGTAGGTGCGAGGTCTAGTAACCCCAAAGTACAGCCCCGGGTGGGCTTCCACAGCTATCCTCGAACGTTGACGGCTCTCTGAGTGAAGTCTATAGTGAGCCGTGTGGTGGTGCGCCGCCGCAGAGGTGGCGTAAACCATCACGGCACCATGAACCTTCCAAACTCCTTGACCGTCCTGCGGATATTCTTCGTTCCGCTGCTGATCGTGGTTCTGCTGACGCGTAGCCCCAACGTGGAACTCTGGGGCTTCCCTATGCATTTTGAATTCTGGGGAGTTCTGATTCTGCTGGCGGCGGCGGCCACGGACTGGGCGGACGGCTATTTCGCCAGGCGCAATAAGCAGGTGACCACGCTGGGGATTCTCCTGGATCCTATCGCGGATAAGTTGCTGATTACCGCGGCGTTCATCGCTTTGGTGGACATGCACCTGGCGAAAGCGTGGATGGTGGTGATCATCATTGGGCGGGAATTCACCATCATGGGCCTGCGGAATATCGCCACGGCGGAAGGATTCAATATCGCGGCTTCCACCTTGGGCAAGACCAAGATGATATTACAGGTGTGTGCGGCTGCGGTTTTGATGGCGGGAGTCCGCCATCCCTCGTTAAAGCCGCTGGGGCTGGTGCTGCTGTGGCTGGTGGTGATCAGCGCGCTGGTTTCCGCCGGACAATATTTCCTGAAGTTCTGGAGCCAACTGGACGACCGCATCAAGCAGCGGCGGAAGCTCAGTCTGACGGAATCGCGGAAAAATTCGCAGGATGTCGTGCCTCTCTGATGCCGACCGAAATACACTCCTGGATTTAGCGCGCCAGGCCATCGTGGAAGCTGTATGTCACGGAGGCCTGCTGCATTCCATCCCGCAAAGCGCCGTGCTGGAACGGCAATGCGGTGTGTTTGTGTCGCTGCACGTGAAGGGAAAGCTGCGCGGTTGTATCGGAGTGATTGACGGGCGCGAGCGGCTTGGTGAGAGTATTGTGCGATGTGCGGCGGGTGCGGCCTTGGACGATCCGCGCTTCACGCGCATGAAGCCCGAGGAAATTGGGGATGTGGAGATTGAAATATCGCTGCTGACACCGCTGGAGCCCATACGTCCCGAAGATGTGGAAATCGGAACGCACGGGTTGCTGGTGGAACAGGGAGGACGCCGCGGACTGCTGCTGCCCCAGGTGGCCCTGGAGCACCATCTAGACCGCGAGCGCTTCCTGGAAGAAACGTGCTGGAAAGCCGGACTGGCACGGGACGCCTGGAAGGATCCGGAAACTAAGATCTACGGGTTTCGTTGCGAGATAGTCGGCGACGAAAAGTAAGGCACATTCCATTTAAAAGAAAAAGCCCGCGTTGCTGAGGCGACGCGGGCTCCCAAAACGAAAAAGGAAGAAACGGGATTACTCGATTTCGACGTAATCGCCGGCGTAGGTATCGGCGCTGGTGTGTGTGACGAACATAGTGGCGGAATTGTGGCCGGTGAAGATCACGACGCCTTCGCCTAGCACTTCGCGAGGCAGGTCGTTCCACTCATATCTCTTTGGCGTACCGCCGAAGCCATACACCTGGTACTGAAAGCCCGGAGTGTTTGGCACTGTTTCCGCGAGAGATCCCTGATAACGGAAAATACGGAAATAATCGCCGACCTTGACGCCCTGGTTGGTGCCGAGGTTCACATAAACGATGGAATTCTGCCCATACGTATCCGTGAATCCCTGCCCAATGACGAGCATGCCCACCGGCTTTCCACTGACCGGGGCAAAATGATCGAACTTTTCGGCGGGCTTGTAGGGCGGTGAGGGGCGTTCCTGCATGGGCTTCAGGAAGTCGCCGCGCTGCAGGTAATTGCAGGTAAAGGTAACCTGAGCGGTAGAAATGTTGGGCTGAACGCTGATGACGACGATGTGCCCGGTATCAGTATAAACAGTGCCCATGGCCTTCATCAGCTTGTCCTGCCACTTAAACCAGCGCACTTTCACGGGATCGGTTTCCGGCCGAATGGCAGAGAAGCGATCGCCGACGCGAATGCCTTGATTGGAGCCTTTGTTGAGGTAGACGTAATCACCGCGGGCGAAGATAAGCTTGCTGTTGGACTGCTCGCCGGAAATCAATCGCGCATCATTCTGCGGATTTTCGTCGGAGACGAAGCCGGCACAGTAAACTGCCGAAAGATCAGGCGAGGTCTGGGCGCCGACAGCTTGCGTGGAAGAGACGACCTGGCTGGGCGCGCTGCTTTGCGCCGAAGCGCCAGCGGCCGCCAAGAGAATACCAAGACACATCATTGCTGCGTTTGCGCGCATCATCATCGTACTCCTTCGACTCACGCCAGAAAGGGCCGTGCGGGGACTTGCTCCTTTGAAGCTAACAAGCGCCCCGTGCCACGTCAACAGAATGGGTAGGGGTGCTTTACACTTTAGCAAAGGCATGCTACAAGCCCTGTTTTCAAGGGATTGGGGGTAGTTTACAGCTATGGAACCATTCGGTAAAGGACTGGGGCGCCTTTGTGGCGTGGCCGCGGCACCAACTGACCGCGATTTACGAAGGCTGCTCCGGCAGGCGCTGCACTACACGCGGACGGTGGAACTCCGTTTGGACTGGTTGCGGAGCGATCTGGAACGCCAAAAATTCTTAACCTGGCTGAGAAGATTTCATGCAAAGGGCGCTGTATTCATTGCAACTTGCCGGCGGCGCGTTGGCGGAGGAGAATTCACGGGCGATGCGGGCGCCGAATTGTACTGGCTGATGAAGGCAAGGCAGGCGGGTTGTCAATGGTGCGACCTGGAAGTGGAAACACTGCGGGAACTGCCCGGGATGTCCGTGGAAGGATACGCGATTCCGCCGAAGGTGATGCTATCCATGCATGATTTCCGGCGAACGCCGAAAGTCCCCGGCAAGCTTAAAGTGCCGCGGGAGGGAGGTGTGGATGCGATCAAGATGGCGGCGATGTCGCGGACGATTGGGGACAGCGTAAGGCTGCTGAAAGTGCTGCGCCATTCGCGACAGGTGGTGGCGGTGCCGATGGGTGAGATCGGGATGCCGGGGCGGCTGCTGGCACTAAGGGAAGGGAGTGCGCTGGCATACGCACCGGTTGCGGCGGAGACCGCGCCGGGGCAAGTACACCTGCGCGATTTCAAGGAGTTGTACCGGGCGCACCAGATTACAGGCAGGACGCGGGTGTTCGGAGTCATCGGGAATCCGGTCGGGCATTCGCTCTCGCCCGCGCTGCACAACACGGGGTATGTGGCGGCGAAGAAGGATGCGGTGCTTCTGCCATTCCTGGTGGAACGGCTGGAGGATTTTCTGAAGGCTGTGCCGGAGTTTGGAGTATCGGGGTTCTGCGTCACGATACCGCACAAAGAGGCGATATTCCGGCGCCTGGATGATTGCGAACCTCTGTCGCAACGGATAGGTGCGGTGAACACGGTGACGGTGCGGCGAGACGGATCGCTGTATGGAAGCAACACGGACTATCTGGGAGTGCTTCGCGCGCTGGAGAAGAAGCTGCGGCTGCGAGGCAGCCGTGTGCTGATTTTTGGCGCGGGCGGCTCCGCGCGGGCCGCGGCGTTCGCGGTTGCCCAGGCGGGAGCGGAGGTATTGATTTGCGCACGGCGGGAAACGGCGGCACGGACGCTGGCGCGAGCGGTGGGCGGCGACGTCGTTAGGCGCAGCGCGCTGGGAAAAGAAAGGTTTGACGCGATATTGAATGCGACGCCCGTGGGGATGCACCCGCAGGATGGAACTTCGCCCTTGAAGGCCGGCGAGTTACACTGTTCAGTCGTGATGGACCTCATCTACCGCCCGCTGCAGACGAAATTGCTGCGGATTGCGGCAGCGAAGGGAATTCGGACAGTGTCTGGCGTGGAAATGTTCTTGGCACAGGGAATCGCGCAATGGGAGCTGTGGATGGGCAGCCGCGCGCCGGAAGCGGCCATGCGCCGCGCAGTGTTGCGTGCGCTGCAAACGGGGAAACAAAAGCGCTGGTGACCCGAGTTCAACGAAAAACCGGCACGACGCCGAGCGTTCTTTACCTTCGACTTTCAACCCTAAAACTGGAATAGTAATCGCAAAGCGATGATGCAGCCTTCGTTTCAGGAATTTCAACGGCTCGCCCAACACGGGAACTTGACCCCGGTGTACGACGTGTTCTCCGCGGACCTGCTGACGCCGGTGAGCGCGTATTTGCGCGTGGCGCAAGGAGCAAGATATTCGTTTTTGCTGGAGAGTGTGGAAGGGGGCGAAAAGATCGCGCGGTATACCTTTGCGGGCGCCAATCCGGAAGAGGTATTCCGCTATGCCAGCGGGGCGTGCGTGCTGGAAAGCCGCGACCGGATCATCTGGGAAGAGCGCGACCCCATCTCATTTTTGCGGGAACACATGGCGCGGTTCCGTCCGGTGCGATTGCCGGGCTTGCCGCCGCTGGTGGCCGGAGCGATCGGGTACTTCAGCTACGATATGGTGAGGCTGATCGAGCGGCTTCCTAAGCGATTGCGGGACGACATCGGCTTGTATGACGCGATGCTGATGTTCTACCGGGGGATTATAGCGTTTGATCACGTGCAGCACCGCTTGTGGATCGTGCGCAATGTGTATACCGAGGGGCCGGGAACTCTTCGGGCGAAATACAACAAGGCGGTGAAGGAGATCCGGCGAACCCGGCAGATGCTGGAAGAGCCGGTGACGGGGGAGCGGCCCGCAAAGAAGAAGACCGGAAAATCACGGGCGCCGGAAGTCACTTCGAACTTCAAACCAAAGGAATACCTGGAGGCGGTGCGGCAGGCGAAGAAGTACATTCGCGAGGGCGATATCTTCCAGGTCGTGCTGAGCCAGCGATTTTCGGCGAAAAGCAAGGCCGCGCCGTTTGATATCTACCGGGAATTGCGGGCGCTGAATCCCTCGCCGTATCTTTTCTACTTGCAGCTGAACGACGTGCACGTAGTGGGGAGTTCGCCGGAGATGCTGGTGAAGGTGCAGGGCAGGGAAGTGCTTTACCGTCCGATTGCGGGGACACGCTGGCGCGGGAACGATGAGGCGGAAGATTTGCGGCTGGAACGGGAGATGCTGGCCAGCGAGAAAGAACGCGCGGAACACATCATGCTGGTGGACCTGGGAAGAAACGATCTGGGGCGAGTGTGCGAATATGGCTCGGTGAAGGTGGAAAAGTTGATGAGCGTGGAGCGCTACTCCCACGTGATGCACCTGGTGTCCAGCCTGCGCGGGAAACTGCGCGAGGATGTGGACTGCTTCGACGCGCTGATGTCGTGCTTTCCGGCAGGGACGGTTTCCGGAGCGCCGAAGGTTCGCTCAATGGAGATTATCGAGGAGTTTGAGAAGACGCGGCGGGGAATTTACGCGGGCGGGATACTGTATCTGGATTTTGCGGGGAACCTGGATTCGTGCATCGCGCTGCGGACCATGGTCATCAAAAATGGAGTGGCACACGTGCAAGCGGGCGGAGGGATTGTCGCCGATTCGACACCGGAAGAGGAGTTTCGCGAATCGGTGAACAAATCGAAAGCGCTATTGCGCGCGCTGGAGTGCGCGCATGGGGGAAACGCTGCGCCGAAAGCGAGACGCAAACCGTGATTCTGCTGCTCGACAACTACGATTCGTTTACCTATAACCTGGCGCAATACCTGGGCGAGCTGGGATGCCAGGTAGAAGTGCACCGCAACGACAGAATATCCGTGGAACAGATCGCGCAGCGCAAACCCGAGCACATCGTGATTTCGCCGGGCCCGTGCACGCCGCAAGAGGCGGGCATCTCCGTGGAATTGATTCAAAAGCTGGGAGGAAAGATTCCCATTCTTGGCGTGTGCCTGGGGCATCAGGCGATCGGTGTGGCCTATGGCGGGAAGGTGATTCGCGCGCCAAAACTGTTTCATGGCAAAACGAGCGAGATCCGGCACGACGGGAAGGGGATTTTTGCCAAACTGCCGAACCCGTTCACGGCCACGCGCTACCATTCGCTGATCGTCGAGCGCAAGTCCTTGCCCCGCGAATTGGCCGTGACCGCGGAGACGAGCGACGGCACCATCATGGGCCTCAGCCACCGCAAGCACAAAGTGGCGGGCGTGCAGTTTCACCCCGAATCCGTGCTCACACAGGCGGGGAAGCAACTCCTGCAAAACTTCCTGGCGTTGTGAGGAAGGCAAGAACGCCCGGAACAACGCTGACATCTTGCTAGGTGTCTTGGTTGAGATCCTTCGGACCGCAAACGGCGCGGCCCTCAGGATGACAACGTGGCACGGTGTTTGAAAAACCGACAGAATTGTGTCTCGGGATAAATGCGGACTAGTAACTCACAGGTTACTAGCGAATGAAAATAGAATAGAGATATTATAGAATAAACTATATTGCATGATTGGTTAAAATAGAATAGTGTGGCTTTCAGCGGGTTGTCCCTCCGGTTCGCCCGGCTTCGGAGGCCCTCCATGTTTCATCTTCGCGGTGTGGTTTCGTTTCTTTCGTGTTTTTCTCTCTGTCTGTACCCCTCGCTGTGTGGCGCAGGCGCCAAAGAGCCATTGGGAATTCTGACCCAGGCTTATGAGGCTCACCTCAATGAAGCTGCCGCCGCTCCCGGTCTATCCGTGTTTGATGGAGAGGATGTATCCACGGATTCCGACGGGCGGTTAAGCGTGCGCGTGGGCTCGGCCACGGTGTCGCTGGCGGGATCCAGCGGCGCAACGCTGCATGAAATAGAGCTTGGTGCGCACGTGGACTTGAACGCCGGAACGGTTGCGTTCCTCTCGCCGGAAAACGGAATCGTGGAGATACACGCAGAGGAAGCGTTCCTGCGCCCGGAAAAGAATCAACTGACGCAGGCGGAGGTCACAATTCTCAGGCCCAAAGTGCTGCAGATTCGCGCGCGGCGCGGGGATCTGGCATTCCGCTATCGTGAAGAGTTTCAGGTGCTGCCGGAGGGTCAAACGTACCTGATATATCTGGATTCCCCGGCAGAGCCGCAGAACACGGCGGTTGCGGGCGTGCAGAAATCCAGCCGGCTGCTGAAAGTCTCGTACTTTTTGGTGGGGGCAGCGGGTGGGGGGCTGACTGCGTGGGGGGCCAACGAGTTTGTGCATTCCGGCGGTTATGTGGAGAGCCCCGCGAAGCCGTGAGGCGAGGTGGCCACCTGAGCAGCGAACTACTGGTCAGACGGAAGAGTCGTTGGCGGTGTTGGCGAAAGTTTTGAGTTGCTGCAACTTGGCCAGGGCCGCGCCTGAATCGATGACCTGAGCGGCCAATTTCGCGCCGGAGCGGAAATCTTCGGCGATGCCCGAGACAACCAGCGCGGCCGCCGCGTTAACAAGAACAACATTGCGAGGGGCGCCAGGGCGGCCCTGAAAGATCTGGAGGATGAGTTCGGCGTTTTCGTGAGGAGTGCCGCCACGAAGTTCCTCGAGCGTTGACCGCGCGACGCCGAACACTTCGGGAGTTATGCTGAAGCTGCGGATGCGGCCATCGCGCACTTCGGTGATGTGTGTCTCTCCGGCGAGCGATATTTCATCCAACCCGCTGCCATGAACCACGAAAGCGCGCTTGGTGCCCAGTTCCAGCAGAGTCGAAGCCACCAGATCGACGGCCTCGTGGGCAAAAACTCCCAGGACCTGCCGGTCAGCGCCTGCGGGATTCGTGAGCGGACCGAGCAAATTGAACACCGTGCGCCTGCCGATCTGTTTGCGCGCTGGCACCGCATGCCGGGTGGCGGCGTGAGCGACGGGCGCGAAGAGGAAACCGATGCCGACTTCGCGAATGGCCCGGCCTGCGTGGCGCATGGGCACGTCAATGCGAACGCCGAGGGCTTCCACGACGTCGGCGGAGCCGCTGCGAGAGCTGCTCGAACGATTGCCATGCTTGGCGACTCTGGCGCCTGCGGCTGCGGCCACGAACGCCGCTGCCGTGGAAATATTGAAAGTGCCGCTGGCATCGCCGCCGGTGCCACAGGTGTCCACCAGATTGTCCGGAGGAATTTCTCCCGGCGCGAAGACGGGAGCGGCGTGGCGGCGCATGGTGCTGGCGAAACCAGCAAGTTCGGCGACACTAACCGGGCGCAGGTTCATCGCTATCAGAAGGCGGACAATCGCAGGGGTATCCACGCGGCCGGAGAGGAGTTCCTCCATGATGGATTCTGCTTCGGCGCGCGTGAGGGTGGCGCCAGCTTCCGCTTTTTCGATCAATGCCGCGCTGTTGGTCATCTCTTTTGCAATGTTGGCAAAATGCCTGTCCTTGCTGGAAGTCCGCGTCTCAAGTAAACTTGAATGTTTTGCAAGACCTCAAATACTAACACCTGTGCACTGCAACATCGTCGCACAGCATGGCGGCCGCGTCACGGCCGCGTAAAAGGCAGAACCCCCGATGAAGATCCACGAATATCAAGCAAAAGCGATCCTTGCGCGTTACGGTGTCACGACTCCCCGTGGAGAAGTGGCGTTCACGAAGGAAGAAGCGCGCGAAGCAGCAAAACGGCTGAAATCCAACGTAGTGGTGGTGAAGGCACAAATCCATGCGGGAGGCCGCGGGAAAGGCGGGGGCGTGAAGCTGACGCGCTCCGCGGACGAAGCGGCTGAGGTGGCCTCACATATTTTGGGCATGACCTTGGTGACGCCGCAAACGGGCCCGCAGGGACGCGTGGTGCGGCGGTTGCTGATCGAAGAGGGTCTGGACATCAAGCGCGAACTCTACCTGGGCCTGCTGATTGATCGTGAAAATGAAAGGCCCGTATTCATGGCGAGTTCCGCGGGCGGGATGGAAATTGAGGAAGTAGCGAAGAATAATCCCGGCGCGATTCTGCGCGAGCTGATTCACCCTGCTATAGGATTGCAGGCCTTCCAGGCGCGCAAGATTGCCTTTGGGCTGGGGATGACGGGGGAGCAGGTGACGGTGGCGGTGCCATTCTTGCTGGCGCTATACCGGGCGTTTATGGATACGGATGCATCGCTGGTGGAGATCAATCCGTGCGTGGTGACGGGCGACGGCAAGATCGTAGCGCTGGACGCCAAAATGACGTTTGACGACAACGGATTGTTCCGCCACAAGGAACTTCGCGAATTGCGCGACCTGGATGAAGAAGACCCGCTCGAGGTGGAAGCTTCCAAGTACGGATTGAATTACATCAAGCTGGACGGCACGGTGGCCTGCATGGTGAACGGCGCAGGACTGGCGATGGCCACCATGGACATCATCAAGTATGCGGGAGGGTCGCCGGCGAATTTCCTGGACGTGGGCGGAGGGGCTTCCGCCGATCAGGTGAAAAATGCCTTCCGCATACTCTTGAGCGATCGCGAAGTGAAGGCAGTGTTCATTAATATTTTCGGCGGCATATTGCGCTGCGACGTGCTGGCAACGGGAGTTGTGGCAGCGGCAAAGGATCTACAGGTGAAAATACCGATTGTGGTGCGGATGGAAGGAACGAACGTGGAGCGAGGAAGGCAAATACTGCGCGAGAGCGGATTGAATTTCACAATCGCTGAGGGCATGAAAGACGGAGCACAGAAGGTAGTAGCGTTGGCAGGAGTGAAATGACGTGGAGGAGGTAAAGGAATTAAAGGAAGTGAAGGAGGAGTCCGGCCGGATCGGGCCAGTCAAGCGATACCCGGATTTGCTGATTTATCGACAGTCCTACAGGCTCGCCTTGCAGGTGTCCAAATTCACCCGAGGACTTCCTCGAGAAGAGCAGTACGAGCTTGGCCGGCAGCTGCGGCGCTGTGCGCGATCGGTACCCGCCAACGTCGTGGAAGGTTGGACAAAGCGAAACTCCTCGGCTGATTTCAAGCGGCATTTGGTGATAGCAGCCGGTGAAGCCGCAGAATGCGGATTTTGGATCGGATTGGCAGTGGACGAAGGTCTAGTTCCGAAGAGTGCTGCGCAACCGATTCTCAACGAGTATGGAAAGTTAGGTTTCATGATTCACAATCTTTGGAAGGAGTGGAGGAGGCTATAGACCGGGGGTTGTCCTTTACCTCTTCTATCTCATTTACCTCCTAAACCTCGAATATGAGCATCCTGGTCAATGAAAAAACGCGGCTGCTGGTGCAGGGATTTACCGGGCGGGAAGGCACGTTCCACGCGCAGCAGATGATCGAGTATGGAACGAATGTCGTTGGCGGCGTCACGCCGGGCAAGGGCGGAACGAAGCACCTGGAACGCCCGGTATTTAACACTGTCGCCGAGGGAGTGAAGGCGACCGGTGCGGATGCTACGGTGATTTTTGTGCCGCCGGCATACTCGGCCGACGCCATCCTGGAGGCGGCCGACGCGCAAGTGGCACTGGTGGTGTGCATCACAGAGGGGATTCCCGCGCTGGACATGGTGAAAGTGGCAAACGTCTTGGACAAGACAAAAACGCGGCTGATCGGGCCGAACTGTCCGGGGATTATTTCTCCTGGAAAATGCAAGATCGGGATCATGCCGGGGCGAATTCACAAGCAAGGGAACGCTGGTGTGGTGAGCCGCAGCGGCACGTTGACCTATGAGGCGGTGCATCAATTGACGCAACTGGGGATTGGCCAGTCCACGTGCATCGGGATTGGCGGCGATCCCATCATCGGCACGACTTTCCTGGATGCCATCAAGATGTTCAACGACGATGCGGACACGCACGCGATCGTGCTGATTGGCGAAATCGGCGGGAACGCGGAAGAACGCGCTTCCGAGTGGATCAAGGCCAATGTGAAGAAGCCCGTGGTGGGCTTCATCGCCGGGCAGACGGCGCCGCCGGGGCGGCGCATGGGTCACGCGGGCGCAATTATCAGCGGCGGCCAGGGCACGGCGAAAGACAAATACGCGGCGATGAATGCGGCGGGGATACATACCGTGGAAACGCCGGCGGATTTGGGCACGACGGTGGCCGCGGCGCTGAAGTGAAGTAAGGAAGCAACGAAGTAAAGAAGCAATGAAGTAAAGAACGCGTAACGGCGCGCGGATGTCCCTATTGATTTAGTGAAATCGAGTTTTTCATTGTTTGTTTACTTCGTTGCGACATTTTGTTTTTGAGGAGAAACTTGTGGCGATTGAACGCACGTTTGCAATTATCAAGCCGGACGCCGTTGGGCGCGGCCAGCAGGGAGAGATTTTGGCGCGCATCCATAAGGCGGGATTCAAAATTGTTGCGATCAAGTCGCTGCGACTGAAAAAGGAAGAGGCTGGGGGATTCTACGCTGTCCATCGGGAACGTCCTTTTTTCGGGGAACTTACGGACTTCATGAGTTCGGGGAAAATCTTTGCGATGGTCCTGGAAGCGGAAGGGGCTATCGGCAAGTGGCGCGACACCATGGGCGCGACCGATCCGAAGAAAGCGGCGGCGGGCACAATCCGGCGTGATTTGGGCACAAGCATCGGGAACAATTGCGTGCATGGCTCCGACGCGCCAGAGACCGCGGCGTTTGAGATTGGCTATTTCTTTTCCGGGATGGAATTGATTTAAATTAGGATTAGCGTCTTTAACTGCGCTTATGGCGCTTCGGGCGTTTATCGAGAGAACTAACCCGGGTTAGCGTTCCCGGTTCCCCGCCGCCGGCGAACTTCCGGTATTTTTCCGAAGCACGATTTTATCGCCTTGCAATTCGTACCGGCTGTCTCGCCAGACGGCCCGTGCGCCCGTATAACTCGCCGCCCAAACAATAAACCCCAGAAAATCCCGAGCCGGGTAGAGCCAGAACTCTTTCAGGGCCACGGGATCGCGCACCACGCCCCAGCCCACAAGCCATGATTGTAGTATTCGGTTGAGCACGGCGGCTCCAAGCAGCGCAATGCCGAGGCTCGTGTTGCCAAGCATCAGCGCGGCGGCGAAACCCAGTAGTCCGTATGGCAAAGCGAAAATCAGGCCGCTGCCGAAATGGCCCTTGGGGCGAGAATAGCGCGTGGATTTTGCCCAGCGAAACTGGTTGTCCCACATGGTCCGAAAATTCCTCTGACTGACGACGTGATCAATGACATGGCGAGAAAGGACGACGCGAAAGCCGGCCCTGTCAATCAGATGGCCGATCATGAAATCGTTGGCGAAATAATTCCCCAAAACCTTGTAGCCGCCGATGCGCGCAACGGCCTCTTTCTTCACGGCAATCGTTGGCCCCAAGCCGAATTTCATGCCTTCCAGGAGGTTTGCCACCAGCACGCCCGCGGTCATCTCCACGGACATGCCGATGGCGGTCAGCCCGGACCAGAATCCCGCCGCGTTCTTGCCGCGATACACGCACGTGACCATTCCCACTTTTGGATCCAGGAGTGGAGCGACCACCTCGCGCAGGTAGTTGGGAGCGACCTCGACGTCGCTATCGCTCGTCACTAGGATTTCGTTCGCAGCCAGTTCGGTCAAGCGCGAGAACGAATAGGCGGGAGGGTTGGGCCAAGGCGGGATCCCGTTCACAAGGATTCTGCATGGAATCCGCGGGTAGCGCGCGCTGACCTCGCGCACAACTTCGAGCGCGGGATCGTTCTCCTCATCCGCGGCAAATAGGATTTCATAGGCGGGATAGTCCTGGCGAAAAAAACATTCCAGTTTCTCCCGTAGCCGCACTTCAAGCCCGTGCACCGGCTTGAGCACGGAAACGGGTGGAAAATCCTTCACGCGGGAGATGGAGTCGAGCGCGCGCTGCGCATCGCGATGAAACTTGATCGCTCCGGCAAGGCTCAATCCCAGGAAGATAGCGGATGTCAGCGTGCCGATAAGGGCGACGCCGAGCAAGAGATAGAGGATTAGCACGGGTTGCCTTTCGCGATGTTTCGGGGCCTATTGGCAGTAAATGCGCGCAACATTTCAGGACGAAGCGCGCTTTTTCACAGCGATGCTTCCAGCATCTGGCAAGTCTTCCACAAGTTTGGCGGGCCTGACCGCGTATCCCGACTTGACTCCGTCGTCATAGAACATCTTCACAGTTTCCAGAGAATAGTCGTTCAAATCCTTGGCGATGAGGTGCAGTTTCTGCAGGATATCGTTGGTCACGGTGATGATGTGGCATCCGCACTGGTCGGCATGGTAGATGTTCAGGAGTTCGCGCGGACTTGCCCAGATCAGTTCGGATTGCGGATTGTCCCGTAAAATAGCCACGGCTTCGGTCATGACGGGAACCGGATCGCGCCCTGTATCGGCGATTCTCCCGGCAAAGATGGAAACATTGGAGGGCGCGCCGCCGCGCAGCGCTTTGGTGGCGTCGCGCACCTGTTCCAGCGTCAGCAGGGCGGTTACGTTGATCTGAATTCCATCCTGGCTCAACCGCCGGACCAATGGGTACATGGGCTCGCGGCGCGTGTTGGTCACCGGAATCTTTACGTACACGTTGGGTCCCCACGTGGCAATGTGGCGCGCCTGGGATTCCATGGTGTCCGCGTCGTCGGCGAGCACTTCGAAGGAAACCGGGCGGTCCGGGATGAGCTGGAGAACCTGGAGGGCGAATTCCTGGTAGTCGCGTACTCCGGCCTTGCGCATGAGGGTGGGGTTGGTCGTGAAACCCTTGATAAAGGGCTTCTGGCTAAGCGCCCGAATTCCAGCGAGGTCGGCGCCATCGCCAAAAATTTTCACCGTGAGCTCGGATATTGGCTTCATCGCACCGCTCCATTAGATTTTGCCTGCAGAATCCATTCCGCCGCATCCCGAAGGGAGCGCACGGTGGCATCCGGCGGGTGTGCCGGACGCTTTTCCTGGTAACCCTGATCAATCAAAATGGTGCGGCACCCGGCGTTGTGCCCCGCTTCCACATCGCGCCAGCGGTCGCCGATCATGAAACTTGCGGAGAGGTCAACATGATGCTTGCGGGCCGCCGAGAGGAGTAAACCGGGCTTGGGCTTGCGGCAGTCGCAATTGTCGCCATCGCCATGGGGGCACACGAAGAATTCGTCCACGGGAAGAGTGGCAGCGAGTTTACGGTTGATCGTGTCAACGGTTTCGCGCGTGGCCAGGCCCTTGGCAAGATCCGGCTGATTGGTGACCACAAGCAACTGAAAACCGTGGGCCTTCAATTCACGGAGCGCCTCCAGCGTTCCCGGGGGGATCTGGAGTTCGGCCAAAGTGGAGGGGGGAAAAGGCTTGCCGCCGCGAATGACCGCATGATTCAGTACGCCGTCACGGTCCAGAAATACAGCACGCGAAAGCGTTGCGGGGGACGGAGAAACGTCCGCGGTCGCTTCCCACTTGGTTTGTCCGAGCTTCACCGCGGGATGCGTGACGAGCAAGTGCCACACCACCGCCTGAAAAGCTTCGGTGTGCGGCGTGACGTGCGCTGGGTTGACGGTCGGGATCAGGATGCAGACGTCTGCAACTTTTCCCGTGTACCCGCCGTCGCGTCCGACGACGCCGAGGATCTTTGCACCGACGGATTTTGCAAATTGCAGGGCAGCAACCAGGTTCGGGCTCACGTTGCGTTCCACGTCTCCGCCACCCACGGAAAATACCAAGACTGCATCGCGGGCTTGCAGCTTGCTGGTCTTCAGCCAACTGGCAAAGACAGTGGCCCAGCCCTCGTCATTGGTGCGCGCCGTCAATTCCGAAACATTGTCGGTGGGGGTGTACGCTTCGATGCCCGCGATCTTGCGGAAATCGTTCACCGCATGGGAGGCATTCGCAGCGCTTCCTCCCACGCCGAGAATGAACAGCCGGCCACCCGCAGCGCGCACGCCGGCAAGAAGTTGCGCGGCCTGTTCAAGCCGAGAGACGTCCAGAGCGGCGATGATTTGCGCCGCTTCCGCGAGGAACTTTTCGGCAAACGTGGGTTCGTGGTTCATTTACGCGCGACCCCTTGCGCGGTCTGCTGTGCGGCCAGGAAACGCGCTGTCTCTTGCAGCCCGGCAGGCGAGCCAATCTCGAAAAAGCGTTGATGTAATTCCATTCCGGCCAATTGTCCTTCCGCCAGCATCATGCCGTAGAGTTCCGCCAGGTCGAAGGCTTGATCCGCGGGCACTTTGGCAAACGCCTGCGCGGAAAAAGTGCCGAGACCATAGTCAATGAAATGCATACGGGGCGTACGATTTTTCTTGCTGTAGGCCAGTATGCGCCCCGACTCGTACTCCACGTTGCTGGTATCCCATTGCCCCTCGTTCCTGAAAACCGTCATCAGGGCGAGTTTCCCGGCCCGCTGAAATTCGCGAGCCACGGCCGCATAATCACAAACCAGATAGGAATCGCCATAGAGCACAAGAAAGGAATCTCCCAGCAGCGGGAGCGCATTCTTGACGGCGCCCGCGGTTCCCAAGAGCCGCGCGCCGTCGGAAGAGTATTCCACTTTCACGCCGAACTCCTGGCCGTCGCGAACAACCTGGCGAATCATCTCTCCCAGATGCCCGACACACAAGACAACGCGGTGGACGCCATTGGCTTTTAGAAGGCGCAATTGGTGAAAGATGAATGGCTCACCATTCAACTCCAGCAGCGACTTGGGCACTCTCTCTGTCACGGGCCGGAGGCGCGTGGCAAGGCCCCCAGCAAGTATGGAAACTGGCAACAAGCGTCCCCCCTAGGAATGCGCCATGATGGTGGTGCCGGCAAAATCAAACTGCAAACGGACTTCGCGCAGCCCCGCGGAGCGCATCGTGTGGCGGAGCCTGGTCTTCTCTTCCGTGTAAAACAGCAGGAACCCGCCACCGCCCGCGCCTACCAATTTCCCGCCTAGCGCACCATTGGCGAGCGCCAAATCATATAGTTCATCAATTCGCGGGCTGCTCATTCCCGAAGAGCGCTTCTTCTTGTGCTCCCAGTGCACGGCCATGAGGTCGGCAAACTTTCGCAGGTCACCTGCTGCCAGAGCATCGCGGCTCTGCAGTCCGATCTCCTTGGTGAAGTGCAAATTGGCGAGCATGTCGCCGGCATTTTCTCTGCTCTTGCGATCCTGGTCGCGCAAAATTTCGGAAGCGGACCGCGAAGTGCCGGTAAAGAAGAGCAAAAGATTGTCCTCCAGATTGGCCAGCGCCTCGGGAGGGATGTTCAAAGCCTCCACGGTGACGTTGGAATCGCGGTGAAACTCGAACGAGGTGATGCCGCCGAACGCGGAGATGTACTGATCCTGTTTCCCGACGGGTTCCTTGAGGAGGTCAATCTCGATGTGGCAGGCCTGCTCCGCCAGTTCCTGAGGCGAAACGAGACGGTGGTTCAGCGCGTGCAGCGCCTGCAAGAGGGCCGTGGTGAAGCTGCCCGAGGAGCCGAGCCCGGTGCCTGCGGGTATGTCCGAGAGGCTGACGATATCGAGGTAGGGGCCCGTGACCCCTGTGAGTTTCATGGCCTCGCGGACGATGGGGTGCCGGATATCCTCGACCTTCTCGACCTCCTCCATTTTGGAGTATTTCAGGCGGATGAGCGGCCAGAAGGCTTCGCTGATGGTGATGTAAACGTAGCGCTTGATGGCCGCGGACAATACGAAACCGGTGTGGTTCGTATAGTAAGAGGGCAGGTCTGTACCGCCTCCGCCGAGCGAAATGCGGAGCGGGCTGCGCACCATGATCATGCCGCGTCCATCCTGATTCGGTTTCTCCGGGAACCCAGCGGGCTGAAAGCTCCAAAAGCCCCAAATAGTACGATACCATCCCAAGTCGTTTTGCTGTAATGGGTTTCGCCCGGCGGCCCACGGGCAAACCGGTGCCCCGGCCTCCTGGGGCCGCGTTTTCACGTTGCCATTCCTTGGTGACAAAAGTAGGAATTGAGGCCCCTTTCACATCTTCGCTTTTCTTTAGCTTGCCTTCGCTGCATAATGTCGGGACCCAGCCGGCAGTAACCATCCCGGAGGTCCACATGTCTTCGATGCATCGTCGCGAATTTCTGAGTTACACCGCGCGTGCCGCATCCGGCGCTATTTTCAGCCTGCACCCGCTGGCGAGGAGATTAATGGCGATACCGCCGATCGCCAGCAAGTTCAAAGCGAACGATACGGTGACACTGGGCAAGACAGGGATTCAAACTTCGCGGATGGCCATGGGCACGGGCACGTCCGGTTCTAACCACCATTCCCATCAGACGGCGCTGGGTATCCAGGGATGCGCGGCCGTGCTCCTCAACGGTTACGACCAGGGACTGCGCTTTTTTGACACGGCGGATGGTTACGGCAGCCACGCACACGTTGCGGAAGCGCTGAAGCACGTGGACCGCAGCAAGGTGACGGTGATGACGAAGACGGACACGCGGGATCCCGCTGGGGTGAGAGCAAACCTGGATCGTTTCCGGCGCGAACTTGGCACGGACTATATTGACATCGTGCTGGTTCACTGCGTTACGGAGGCGGATTGGAGCACGAGGTACCGCGGCGTGATGGACGTGCTCTCCGAAGCAAAACAAAAAGGGATCATTCGCTCGCACGGAGTTTCCTGCCATTCGATCGAGGCACTGCGCGATGCGGCTAAGAGTCCATGGGTGGAATTGGACCTGGCGCGGATCAATCCCATTGGCGCTTATATGGACGCGCAGCCGGAAGTGGTGGTGCCGGTGCTCCGCGAAATGAAGGCGGCGGGCAAGGCCATTATTGGCATGAAGATCATGGGGCAGGGAAGTTTGCGCAACAAGCAGGATGAAGCGTTCAAATACGCGCTCGGCCTGGACCTGCTGGATGCCTTTACGATTGGTTCGGAATCGATTGCGGAGCAGAACGACGCGGTTCGCCGGATTGCTGCCGTCGCTTAAGCCGTGGATCCTTCGCGAGAACTCGGCCGCACGCTGCTGATTGTGGGAGCGCTGCTGTTGATTTTGGGCGCAGTGTTCTTTTTTTCCGGGAAACTGCCGTTTCGCCTGGGGCACCTGCCCGGCGACATTGTGCATAAGGGCGAGCACACGACATTTTATTTCCCGATTGTGACTTGCATTGTGCTGAGTGTGGGATTGTCGCTGTTGCTCTGGCTGCTGGCGCGATTGCGCCGCTGACGGTTCTTTTTCGAGCCACACACCTGTTAGAGTAGTGGGCGGCCACCGCGATGGATCAACTGCAACTCAATCTGCAACCCGAGCGGCGCGTGTTTACGGTCAGTGACCTGACGGCGCGCATTCGCGACCTGCTGGCCAAAAACTTCACTGACATTTCCGTGCAGGGAGAAATTTCCAATTGCCGCGAGGCGCAGTCCGGGCATTTCTATTTCACTTTAAAGGACGATCGCGCGCAGATCCGCTGCGTGCTGTTCAAGCAGCAGAAGCGCGGCATGAAATTCCGGCCGGAGGATGGAATACAAGTTACCGTGCGTGGTTCGCTCAGCGTGTACGAGGCGCGCGGCGAGTATCAGGTTTACGTGGAGACGCTGGAGCCGGTGGGACGCGGAGCGCTGCAGTTGGCGTTCGAGCAGTTGAAGAAACGGCTAGAGGAAGAGGGGCTGTTCGCCGCGACGCGCAAGAAGCCTTTGCCGCTGCTGCCAAATCGGATTGGGGTGATTACTTCGCCGAAGGGCGCGGCGGTGCGCGATGTGGTGCGCATACTTACGCGGCGGTTTCCGAACGTGCATTTGACGGTGTATCCGGTGCGCGTGCAAGGCGAGGGAGCGGCCGAGGAGATCGTCGAGGGGCTGCGGTACTTCCATAAGAAACGCGCGGCGGATGTGATCCTGCTGGTGCGGGGCGGCGGCTCGCTGGAAGACCTGTGGGCGTTCAATGAAGAGATCGTGGCGCGGGCGATTGCGGCTTCGAGCGTTCCGGTAATTTCCGGCGTGGGACACGAAACCGATTTCACCATTGCGGATTTTGTGGCGGATGTGCGGGCGTCCACGCCATCGGCGGCGGCAGAGTTGGTGGTGCAGACGCGGCGCGAATTTGACAAGCATGTCGCCGATTTGCTGGGAACACTGGAAAGCCTGCTGCGATACCGGATATTGGAGCTTTCGCGGCGCGTGCATGAGTTGGCGGGGAGGCGCGGCTTCCGGCGGCCGCTGGATTTGCTGCGGCAGCGGCGGCAGCGGGCGGATGAGTTGACTTCGCGGCTAGCGCTTGGCTTGCGCGCGCGGCTGGAGTTTTCACGGAAACGCTTCACGAAGGCGCATCTGCGCGTGGCTTCGTTCGATTTTCGGGCGAAGGTGGGCGTGCTGCGTTTGCGGCTGCAGAGGCGCAGCCAGGAATTGGGCGTGCGCGCGGAACGCATGCTGCGCCGAAAACGCGAGCGCTGGGAGCGTCTGGAATTGCAATTGCAGGAACGCGGCCCGCTGAAAGTCTTGGAGCGCGGCTACGCAATTGCCACCGATGCCGTGGGGAATGTGTTGCGCGATGCCGTTCAGGTGCAAACCGGCGACGAGGTAAATCTCCAACTCCATCGTGGCCGGCTCTCCACCGAGGTAAAGCGGAAAGACTAGAGCCTCTCTCACTAATGCTTCGAGCAATTATCCGGCGTACCTCAGGGGTTAAAACCCCTGAATTTGCAAGGCTTTTCGGCACAACTGAAGTCGTGCCCTCCCTTGATGGATTTATGATGTGACCTTTGGCTAGTCCTCTTCGTCGGAAGAAACCTTGAGGACGGCTAGGAAGGCTTCCTGGGGGATGTCCACCTGGCCGACGCGCTTCATGCGCTTTTTGCCTTCTTTTTGTTTTTCGAGGAGCTTGCGTTTGCGCGTAATGTCGCCGCCATAGCACTTGGCAAGAACGTTTTTGCGCATGGCCGCTACTGTTTCGCGGGCGATGATGCGGCTGCCGATGGCCGCCTGGATGGGCACCTCGAACATTTGGCGGGGAATCAACTTGCGAAGGCGCGTGGCGAGTTCGCGGCCGCGTTCGTAGGACTGATCGCGGTGGCAAATCAGGGCGAGAGCGTCAACGGGTTCGCCGCCGACGAGCACATCCAGCTTCACGAGGTCGGATTCCTTGTAGCCGGCCAGGTGATAATCCAACGAAGCGTAGCCACGCGAGACGCTCTTCAGGCGGTCGTAGAAATCCATCACAATTTCGTTCAGCGGAAGTTCGTAGGTGAACATCACGCGAGTGGGTGAGAGATACTCGAAATTTTTCTGGATGCCGCGCTTTTCCTGACAAAGGCGCAGGATGCTGCCAACGGATTCGTCGCTGGTAATGATCATGGCCTTGATGATGGGCTCTTCGATTTTGCTGATGTCGCTGGGATTGGGGAATTTCGCGGGGCTGTCGACTTCAATCACTTCTTCGCCAACGCGGGTGATGCGGTAACGCACGCTGGGCGCGGTGGTGATCAGGTTCAGGCCGAACTCGCGTTCCAGGCGCTCCTGGACAATCTCCATGTGCAACAGGCCGAGGAAACCACAGCGGTACCCAAAGCCGAGGGCGACGGAGTTTTCCGGCTCGTAGAAGAACGAGGCGTCGTTCAATTTTAATTTGCCGAGCGCATCGCGCAGCGGTTCGTAGTCATCGGCGAGCACCGGGAACAGCCCGGCGAAGACCATCGGCTGGATGGCTTCAAAGCCGGGAAGGGGCGGGGCGCTGCTGCCCGCTTCGACGATAGTGTCGCCCATGCGCGCGTCGGCCACCTGCTTGATGTTGGCGATGACGAAGCCCACGTCGCCTGCCTCGAGTTCCTGAAGCGCGATGGGCTTGGGGGTGAGCGTGCCGAGCTGCTCGACTTCGTAGGTTTCATCCCCGGCGCACAACCTGATCTTCATGCGCCGCGCGATGCGGCCCTGTTTCACACAAACGAGGACGACCGCGCCGCGATAAGGGTCAAACCAGGAATCGAATATCAACGCCTGCAAAGGGTTTTCCACGCTGCCTTTTGGCGACGGCACACGCTGCACGACAGCCTCGAGCACGTCTTCCACGCCGATGCCGCTCTTCGCGCTGATCAGCAGAGCATCTTCGGCGGGAATGGCCAACACGGTCTCAATCTGTTC
>Ga0074044_10000024_pt1 | contig 142868 bp, 120 predicted proteins | sample BogForMeECP23OM1_FD_94443 | JGI IMG/M metagenome (GOLD analysis project Ga0074044, IMG submission 94443) | Bog forest soil microbial communities from Calvert Island, British Columbia, Canada - Bog Forest MetaG ECP23OM1 | ecosystem: Environmental > Terrestrial > Soil > Wetlands ...
GCCTTCCCGCGTCTCCGAGCTCACCACCACGATCGGCCGCGGATTTGTCGTCATGATATGCGCGGTGGCCTGCAAGCCGTCCATGTGCGGCATGTTCAAGTCCATCGTGATCACGTCCGGCTTCAGCGTCTCCGCCAGCGCGATGGCTTCCCGCCCGTCGGTGGCATGCCCCACAACCTGCAGTTGGTCATCCGAATTGAAAATCGTTTCCAGCACACGCCGCATGAACGTGGAATCTTCCACCACGAGCACGCGAAACTTCTTGGGCTGGCTGCTCACCATACTCCCTTACCCGACCGGCACAACCGGACGTGCCGCCTCCTTGCCCATCAGTTGCTCCACTGCCGCCAGCAACTGATCTTCTTGCACCGGCTTGGTCAAGAATTCCGAAGCCCCTTCTTTCAACGCGCGGTCGCGATGCTTCGCCCCGGCTCGCGAAGTCACCACCATCACGGGGATGCGCCGCGTCGCGGGACTTTGCCGCAATTGTGTCATCAGCTCGTATCCCGTCATGCGCGGCATTTCCAGGTCCGTGATCACCAGGTGGCAGCCATGCTGCGACACCAGTTCCGCGGCTTCCAGCCCGTCTGCGGCCAGTTTCACGCGGTAGCCGTTCTTCTCCAGCATGCGTCCCACAAACTTGCGCACGCTGATCGAATCGTCTGCAACCACGATCACGCGCTCCTGCTCCACGCGGTCGATGGCATCGCTTGGAATAGTTCCGCGCGCCACGGCCGTCGACCCCGGCGCGAACACGCGTGCCGCGCTCGCGCTTGCCTGCACCGCGCGCCGCTCGCTCGGCTCGTTCGCCACCATACGGTTCAGGTCAATCAGCAGGATCAAGCTGCCATCCGGCGCAATCGTCGTTCCGGGAAAGAGCTTTACGCGCCGCAGATACTCGCCCAGGTTCTTGATCACGATTTCGTCTTTGCCCAGCACTTCCTCGACGACCAGGCCAATCTGCCGGCTCCCCGCGTTCGCCACCACCATGCGGAAATACCCGTTGATCGGTTCCAGCGGCGGCAGCCCCAGATACGAATCAAGCCGCACCACTTCCGTCACCACGTCGCGCACCTTGGTCAGCAGCTTCCCGCCCACGTCCTCGATTTCATCCGCGCGCAACCGCCGAATCTCTTCCACCACCGCGAGCGGCAGCGCAAAGTGGGTCGCGCCGCAGCGCACGAACAGCGCCGGCGAAATAATCAGCGTCAACGGCACTTTCAACGTGAACTTCGTTCACAGCCCCGCCGTGCTCTGCACCTCGATTTCGCCATTCAGCGCGTTCAGATTGGAGCGCACAACATCGAGGCCCACGCCCCGCCCCGCCAATTCCGTCTTCACTACCGCCGTCGAAAAACCGGGGTGGAATAGCATCTCCCGCAGGTCGCGCTCGGTCAGCCGGTCCGCCGTCTCTCCGGACACCAGCCCGCAATCGATTGCGCTCTGCTTCACGCGCTGGTAATCGATCCCGCGCCCGTTGTCTTCCACCTCGATGTAAATGTGATTGCCGCGGTGATAGGCGCGCAAAAATACCGTGCCCTGCTCCGGCTTGCCGGCCGCGGCGCGATCCGCCGGATTCTCAATGCCGTGGGCCACGGAGTTCCGCACCAGGTGCACCAGCGGATCCGAAATTTGCTGGATGATGTTGTTGTCGAGTTCCGTCTCGCTCCCGGAAAACTCCAGCTCCACCTGCTTCTTCGCCGATTTCGCGGCGTCCCGCACCGCCCGCGAGAGCAGGGAATAGAGCGTTCCGATGGGCACCATGCGCGCCGCCGTAATTTCGTCCTGCAGGTGGTGCGCCAGCTTGCTGAATTCGTCGATGTCGCCTTCCACTCGCCCGATGAATCCCTCGAGCTGCGACAGCACTTCGTTCACGTCCGCCGATATTTCCGTCATCGATCGCGACAGGATGTTGAAGTCGTCGTAGCGGTCCATTTCCAGTTCGCTGAACTCTTCCGGGTACGACGCCTCGCCCGCCGCCACGCTCGTCAGTATCTTCTGCGTTTGGGAAGCCGCCCACGGCGTCCCCGGTTGCAGTGTCCGCAGCCGGTTGAACTCGTACTTCTCCTGAAACTCGTTGACCTTGTTCTGCAGGCGTTCCTTTGAAAAGCTCAGCGTGTCGATCAGCTTCTCGAGTTCCGCCACGCGCCCCAGCATCTTCGTGCGGTTGATCACCAGCTCGCCGACCGTATTCATCATCCGGTCGAGCCGGCCCAGCGAGATGCGCACGGACTTCGATACCAATGCTTGTTTCTTGCTGGCGCGGATGCCCTGCTTCGTCGCCGCGCGTTCGATGGCCGGCTTTCCTGGTTCCACGCCCTCGGCTTCCGGCTCCGCCAGGGTCGCGGCCAGCGCTTCTTCTTCGACTTCTTGCGGTGCAAACTCCGCGATGCGTCCCAGCAGCGAATCCACGCCCGCGCGCATGTCCGCCTCATCCGCCCAGTCGCGGTGCAGCGTCTTCTTCAGCACATCCACGGACTCCAGGCACAAATCCACGACCGCTGGTGACGGCTGAATTTCACCGTCGCGCATGCGCCCGATTAGGTCTTCCACGCGGTGCGCCATCGCCCCCAGCCGCCGCAGGCCCACCTGCGCCGCCGATCCCTTCACCGTATGAATCGCGCGGAACAGCCGGTTGATCTCTTCCGGATTGTTGTTGCCTTCCAGCGAAAGCAGGCAATCGCTCACCACTTGCAAATGCTCTTCCGCCTCGGGCTGGAAGAATTCCAGAATCTCGTCCGGCACTTCGTCATCGGTGGGCAGCGCGTCGAAATACGAACCCGTTAATCCCGTCGTCGTCTCTGCGTCTCTCGCGGCAGCCTGCAACTCAGCCTGTGCCTGCGCTTCTGCCTCCGCCCGTGCGTCCTCCCCGGGCTGGGACAAATTCAAGGGCGGCGGTTCCGGCGGAAAGGCAAACCGGTACCTCTCCTTGAACGCGGCCATATCTTCCACGTTCTCCTGCCCGGTGTCGCTCATTTCCAGCAGGCAAGTCTCCAGCACGGAAATTCCGTCGGAGAGAAACTCCGTCAGCGGCCCGTGCAGATCGTCTCCCAGCGGCGCATTCAACGCGTACTGGAATACGTGCGCCAGCTTCGCCGCAACCTCCGAAAACCGTGGAAAGCCGTAGCTCGCCGAAGTGCCGCTGAGCGTGTGCGCCGCAATGTACAGCCGCTCCATGTCCTCGCGGCGCGGTGTTACCTCCTGCAGCACACCCACGTACTCCCGCAGATACTGCAGGTGCTCCGACGCTTCCTGGAGGAACATCTCGACGGATTCGCGGTCCGGCATGTTTACGCGCGTCCCTCCGCCACCAATTCCGGCTTCTGCAGTTCTTCCGCCGTCGGCTTCCGGTACAAGATGCAATCGCCCAGAACAATGGCCTGAAATTTCACCGGCATCTTCGAGATCGATTCGGAGTGCCCCAGAAACAGGTACCCGCCCGGCTCCAGCGACTCATAAAACTTCTGCACCAGCGCCTGCCGCCGCTCTTCCGTGAAATAAATCAGCACATTCATGCAGAAAATCAGGTCCATGCGGCCCACATAAACCGGCGAAGCCAGATTCATCTGCGCGAATGTCACCAGCCTCCGCAGCCGGGGTTTCACCTGGTACCCGCCGTGCACCGCCATGAAATGCGCCGCCAGTTGCTGCTCATTCACGCTGGCGATGCTGCGTCCGGTGTAGATGGCCCGCTCCGCTTTCTTCAACGCCAAGCGGCCCAAATCCGTCGCCAGAATCTCCACGTTCCAGGCGTCCGCGAAGGAAAGCGAGTCCAGGATGGTGATCGCGATCGAATACGGCTCTTCACCCGTCGAACACCCCGCGCTCCATACCCGCAGCGTCCGCGGATTTTTCCAGAATTTTATGGCGTGCAGTTCCGGCAGCACGCGCTTCTCGAACGCGTCGAACACCGCCGGATACCTGAAAAACGATGTCTCCTGCGTCAGCAAGCGTTCCAACAGCGCTTCATATTCCAAGTTGGATTTGCGGATCGCCCGCAGCAGTTCGCTCCCGCGCGCGAACCCGCGATCGTGCAGATGTTCGCGCACTCGCGTGGAGAAGAATCTCTCCCGCGATTGGTCGAAATGGATGCCTGTCCGCTCCTCGATCAGCATGCGGATCTCGCTCAGCTCGTGTTCGCTCAAACCGTGTCCCGCCCCGTGGCGTTCGCTCATCTTGGTCACGCTTTTGCCCCGGCCTCGCGCCCGGGCATGGTTTCACCGCTATCGAACCGCGCCCACTGGGACCGGGCGGTCCGCCTCTTCCGCCGCATGAGCCGCCGCCTTCGACTGCGCGCGGAATTGCGCCAGCGCTTCGTTCAACTGGTCCGACAATTTCACCAGTTGGCTCACCGTCGCCACCGTGCCGCGTGTTCCTTGCGAAGTCTGCCGCGTGATGTTGGAGATGATCTGCATGGCGTGCGCCACGCCTTCCGTGCCGCGCACCTGCTGTTTCGACGCCAGGGAAATTTCCTGTACTAGTTCCGCCGACTGCCGCACCACGCTGGAAATCGCGTCCAGCGCGCGGCCTGCCTGATCGGCCAGCGTTGCCCCGGACTCCACTTCCTTAGTGCCTTCCTCCATGACCACCACGGCCTCGTTCGTTTCCGCCTGGATGGCCTTGATCAATGCGGCGATGTCTTTCGTCGCGCTCCGGGAGTGTTCCGCCAGCTTGCGGACTTCGTCGGCGACCACCGCGAACCCGCGTCCCGCCTCGCCTGCGCGTGCCGCCTCGATGGCCGCGTTCAACGCCAGCAAGTTTGTCTGTTCCGTGATGTCGTTAATCACGTTGATGATTTCCGAAATTTCCAGCGAACGGTCGCCCAGCGACTTGATCTTCTTCGCCGTCGCCTGCACCGAGGACCGGATGCGCTGCATCCCGTCCAGCGTATCGCGCACCGCGCGGTTGCCTTGCTCCGCCGCATCCAGCGCCCGGCGTGCCGCTTCCGCGCTGGCTTCCGCGTTATTGGACACCTGCTTCATGGATACCGTCAGCTCTTCCACGGCGCTGGACGTGTTCGTGATTTCCTGGTCCTGCTGCGTCGCGCCCGCCTGCATCTCGTCCGCCGCCACCAGAATGTTGTTCGAGCATGCGGTCACTTCCATGGCCGCCTTGCGCACACGTTCCAGCACCTTGGTGAAGTTGTCGAGCATGTAGTTGATGGAGTCCGACACGTTGCCCAGCGCGTCGTTGGTCACCTTCCCGCGCAACGTCAAATCGCCTCGCGCCACTTGGTTGATCACCGCCAGCAGGTCCGTGATGCTCCGCTGCAGCGCTTCATTGGCTTCTTGGTTGCTCGAGGCCTTCGACACCTTGGCTACCGCGCGGTTCAAGTTCTCCGCGATGTACCCGAACTCGTCGTTCGAGGACACGTCCGCGCGCACTTTGGCGTCGCCCGCCGCCAGCCGCTCGGAGAATTCCGAGAGCTCGCTCACCGGCGTCAGGATCGCGCTTCCCAGCCGCCACGCCAGCACGATGCTGATCCCCAGGGCGATAATCCCCGGAATGAGCAGTCCGCTGGGCTCGATTGCGCCACCGCTTGACTGGCGTCCCGCGAGATACGCCAGCCACAGCACGGCGGCCAATGCCACGCCGTTCAAGATCACCAGCGTCCAGATTGTGTTACTCAGTCGCGATTTCATTCCCGCCTCCCAAACCTTCCGAATCTCGTCAGATACTCGGCCCCGGATAAACTTCCAGGAGCCGGCGTAAATCAATCACCAGAGCCAGCCGGTCGTCGTGTCGCAGCATGCCCACGCAGTGCGGCACGTTTTCCGGCGCTTGCTCCAGCAGGTCTTCCGCGTCGTTCACCGAATAGGTCCCCACTACTTCATCCGCCGCAATCCCCAGCCGCAGATCGTCGTGATGGCTGTCGCTCCTCAGCGACGCCACCACCACATGCTTCGGCAACAACCCGGGGCGTCTGCCTTCCGTCAAGGCAATGTCAATCAGCGGCACAATCGCGCCGCGCAAATTGAAAATCCCCAGCACATACGCCGGGGCCAGCGGCAGCTTCGTCACCAGCGGCCACTCCAGCACCTCTTCGACGTCCAGCACCGGCAAACAGAAGCGCTCGCGTCCGCTCCGGAACACGCAGTACTGCGATTCCGGCGGCCGCTCGGCCACGTTGCCCAGCGCTTCCAGCATCTCTCCGACTTCCGCATCCGCGGGGAGGGGCGCCAGTTGGAAATCGTCGTTCATGCTTCACTCTTTCTCCGTTCCCTCACGCGAACCGGCGAACGGCTCGCAGCAATTCTTCCCGTGTAAAGGGCTTCATCACGTATCCATCTGCGCCCTGTTGCTCGCCCCAGTACTTGTCACTTGCGGTGTCCTTGGAGGTCACCAGAATCACCGGAATCGAATTGAACTCCGCGCTGCTCTTCAACTCCCGGCACACCTGAAAACCGTTTCGCTCCGGCATCACCACGTCCAGCAAAATCACGCTTGGCCGCTCCGCCATGATGGCCTCTTCCACGCGCTTCGGGTCATTCAATCCCACCGGCCAATAGCCCTCCGGCTCCAGCAATCCCTGGATCAGCCGCACTTGCGACGGCGAATCATCAACGATCAGCACTTTTTTCTGCACGAGCTTCTACCCCGCATAGTTCTCCACGTCAGAAAATTGCACGTCAGCGGCCAGCTTGGGGGTTCCTTACTGCGGCGTGTCTATTTTCTTTATGTAATTACAAAGACAGGAGTTGCGCGCCTGCCAAGAACGCCTAGCGGCGTGGATAGAGCGACGCCGTGGCCTCTTCCGTCTCACCTTGAGAAGGCGTCTCACCCTCCCGCACTTCGCTGGCCAGCGATGAGAATCTCTGCATGATTTCGTTGATCCGCATGGCCATTGTGTGAATCGTTTTGATTTGCGCAATGGACTGCGCCGAAAGCTGCCCCGGCTCCAGCAAAAGCAATTCGGCGTTTCCCAGCAGCGACGTGAGCGCGTTATTCACGCTGTGCTTCATGTCGGTCATGTAACGTCCCAGCATCGCCTGGCTGACATTTTCCGCCGCGCGCTGTTCCGCCCGCTCCACCTGCTTCACCGCTTGCGTTCGCCGCAAGGACTCGCCGGCCAGCAGCAGCACCATCTGCGTCCAATCTTCTCTCAAGGGCACGTGCAACAGCCGCGGGTAGCGCTTCCGCAACAGCCCCAGTTCCTGCGCCTCCGCCGGCGCGCATAAAATCACTGCCACGTTCGGCTCCATCGCGCGCAGCGCTTCCGCCAGCTTTCCCTCCCGCAGCGGTCCGATCACCACCAAATCGGGATAAACCTCGTCGCCGTTTTTCCATAAATCGCTGGTCACTACGGAAAGGCCGGGAAGCTGGCGTTCCACTTGCCAGCATGCGCTCAGCAATCGCGCAAACTCGGCATCGTCTGTGAGAATCAATACGCTCGTGTTTCGCAAGAGAGATCCGCTCCCTGACTGTCTTTCTTGCCTGCCATCGCTCCGCAGCAGGGAATTACAATTTCTCGGCTTCGTCCAGCGCGGAGAGCAGCCGCTTCGTGCTGATTCCCAGGTTCACCGCCGCTTCCGTGTCTTTCGCCTGTTTGGCCTGTTCCACGCGTTCCTGCAGCCGCGAAACCTCCACGCGCGCGATCGGCAGCGCGCGGTCCAGCCCCGTGGCGTTCCCCGATTCCTTGGCCTTCTCCATCGCTGCCGTCACCAGCGCTCGCGCCACCACCGCGCGCCGCAAATCTTCCGCGGCCGGCCCGTCTTCGGTCACAAACGCCGCCACTTCCCACGAGGACATCAGCAGCCGCGCTCCACTCACTCGCACCGTCGTCATTGAACGGCCTCGTGCGGGCGGCGCCGATATCAGTTGCTCCCATACCTGTTCCATGCACGATTCGAAATCGAGTTCGGGATTCGCTTCCTCGGCCTTGCGATTCGGCGCTGCTTCCGCTTTCTCGCTCGGCCGTGCCGCACCAGGCGTTACCAGAGCCACGTCACGCGCGGGAACATTCTCTCCGGCGGCCTTGCCGAGGGGTGCATCGGCGGATTTGCCCAACACGCGCACCATTGTACGATCCACATCCGCGCGCAGGGCCAGAAGCTTCTCGAACGCCTGACTCACCGAGCGTTCCGTGTATTCCTTCTGGAATGGCTGCTTCCAGTCGTCCGCCAGCGCCCGCACCCGGGCGATCGGCTCCGCGGACGTCAGTCCGTACGTCTGGCAATCCATCGTTTTTGCCCCGGCTTGTTCCAAGTGGTTGATTCCGGAGCGGATGAAGATCAGGTCCGCATGCATCAGCTCGATCAGTGTTCGCCGCAGCAGGAAATTGAAGCGTACAAACGCCAGCATCGCTGAAGGATCGTAGAACATCCCCCCGGCTTTCTCCTTCACTCGCCGCCCCTGTTCGATGAAGTCCGTCTTCAAGATGTCCCGCACGCTCTTGAGCGACCGCAAGGCTACGATCATCTTCTCCAGCGGCTCACACCACGGCAGCGGCGCTGTGTCTGTCTCTCCCAGGACCGGCTTCATCACCTGCGCCACATCGTTCAGCTCAATCTGCTTGTGATAAATCTTGACGGGTGCGCAGAGCGCGAAATACTGCACCATCAAAAAGTCGATTTTGTCGCGGTCCATCGGGGACTTCGCCGGCTTCCGCAGGTGCCGCATGATCAGCGCGCGCAGCCCGCTTTCGCTGGCATTCAGCGTGGTCATTTGCAGCAGGTGCCGCAACTGGTGCACCAGCACTTGCTGGTCCATGGTATCCAGCCACGCTAGGGTGCTGCTGAACAGGTCGAGATCCGCCTTCTCCGGCAATACGCGTTTGTTTGGTGGGAAGGGAATCGCGATTTGCAGATGTTTGGCCAGCGCCAGATAAATGGGAAAGACGGAGCGAATCTCTTCCCACTGCGCTTGCCGGGCACTATCCGTCTTCGGCGGAGCGGGCAAGTTCAACGTTGTGATCATTTTGTTCACGGTTGCCTCATCCATTCGCAGGGGCCTTCCAGAAAACGCACGGCGACTGCTTTGCGCCCTTCTTGATACTGCAAAGCAATCACCGCCGCCTCCGCGGGACGTCCTCCTCCAACTCGTTCGAGCCTCACGCGGTCGGCAAACTCCAGCGGCAAGTTCGACAGGAAAATCGCACATTCCGCCGTGCCATACTCCAGCACCGTGCGTTCCTGTAATTTATCCTGCGCGGGCCTTAGCGGCGTCACTCGCACCGCAAAACGTACCGCGGGAAGTGCTGGAAAGAACCGGGCAAGCTGTTCCGCGCATCCCCGTTCATCCGCAATGAGTGTCATTTCGCGCTTCTGCCCCGATGCCACTAACCTGCGAATCTTGCGAGTTCGGGCCGCGTGGTGAGCGAGAACACACCCAACGCGGACCGGGACACAATGTCCCGAGGAGGGAATTGCACGCTGACCACCAAAATTTAGGAGGGGATACGAACTTTGGAACCTGCTCAAATGCCGCGACTTAGCTTTTTCCGCCCAACGCGACTTCGCACATCTGTCTCAGCCTGAAACGCTTTCGTCTCACTCTTCCCTGAGAGAAACCCCCGCTTCCCTGAGACGTACTACCGCGCCGCTACGTGCGCGGCGGCTTCCTTTGTGTCCTGCTCTGCATTCCCGCGCAGCGCTATGTTGTAGCGCTTCAGTTTCCGGTAAAGTGTCGCGCGGCTGATCCCCAGCATCTTCCCGGCTAGCGCCTTATCGCCGTGCGCCTGCTCGAACACGCGCAGGATTGTCATTCGTTCCATCTCCGCCAGCGCTGTCGTCGAAAGGGAAGCGGCATCCTGCGGGGTCATCTCGCTGCTCGCCGGTTGCTCGCTGCGAATCGCCGGTGGCAGGTCCTGTACGTCAATCGTCTGCTGGTCGCCCAACGTCACCGCCCGGGCAATGCAATTCTCCAGTTCGCGCACGTTGCCGGGCCAGTCGTATTGCAGCAGGCTTTTCATCGCCGCCGGCGTCACTTGCAGCGGCTTGGTCGGCGTGTAACGGTTCAGGAAATGATGGACCAGCATAGGAATGTCCGCGCGGCGCTCCCGCAGCGGCGGTATGTGCACGGTCACCACGTTCAACCGGAAATACAGATCCTTGCGGAAAGTTCCCGTGCGGTATGCGGACTCCAGGTCGCGGTTCGTGGCCGCGATCACCCGCACGTCCACCGTGTGCCGGTCATTGCTGCCCACCGGCCGCACCTCTTTTTCCTGCAGCACGCGCAGGAGTTTTGCCTGCATTTCCAGCGGCAATTCCCCAATTTCGTCCAGGAAGATGCTCCCGCCGTTGGCCGCCTGGAAGAGCCCGGTTTTCGATTTCATCGCGCCGGTAAACGCGCCCTTCTCGTATCCGAACATTTCGCTTTCCATCAGCGTTGGCACCAGCGCGCCGCAGTCCACGGCCACAAAGGGCGTTTGCGCCATCATTCCGCGAAAATGGATCGCCCGCGCCACCAGTTCCTTTCCTGTCCCGCTCTCCCCGGAAATCAGCACCGGCGTTCGCGTATCCTTAAGCCGCGAAATCATCCGCAAGACGTCTTGCATTCCCGAAGATGTTCCTATGATTCCGTCCAGGTTTTCTTCCGTACTCACGCGTTCCCGCAGGAACGCATTCTCATTCACCAGCCGCACTTTCTCCGCCATGCGTTGCAGCAGTAGCCGCATCTTCTCCACGCGGAATGGCTTCTCGATGTAGTCGTACGCCCCCAGCTTCATCGCGTCCACGGCCGATTCAATCGACCCGTGCCCCGTCATGATGGCCACTTCCGTGCGCGGCAGCACCGCCTTGATCTGTTTCAGCAATTCCACGCCCGATTGGTTCGGCAACTTCAGGTCCGTCAGCACCAGGTCCGGCGGGTCCGTCTCCAGCCGCTGAATCGCCGTCTCCGCGCTCTCCGCCTCGCTGCAGTTGTACGCCAGCGAGTTGCCAATGGTCATGCACAGCCGGCGGATGCTTTGTTCATCGTCCACTACCAATAGTTTAATTCTTAGATCGTCGCTCATGGTTTTCCGAACGTCGTCTCCACTATGGAAATAAGTTCCTGGACCCGAAATGGCTTCTCAATGCAAGGCGTCGTGCTCTTCGCCAACAAATCCTGCGTCTCGCTGTTCGCCGTGTCCCCGCTGATCAGGATGATTCTCCCGCTGAGTTCCGGCCGGTTCGCCCGTATCCACTGGTGCACATCCGCGCCGTTGATCTTCCCCGGCATCCGGATATCCGTAATCACTCCCGCGTACGTGCCCTTGGCCAGTTGCCGCAAGCCCTCGTCTCCGTTGGCCGCTTGCACTACCGTGTACCCGCGCCTCTCCAGGGCCGCGCGCACGAAAGCGCTCACCGAAGTCTCGTCCTCTATAAGGAGGATCGGCGAGAATGCCCGTACGGTCGTCGGTGAACTCATCGCCCCGCCCCATTCGCCGCCGCGGCCAGCCATGTCTCCGTCGCTCGCGGCAAACGCACCAGGAACGTGCTCCCGCTTTCCCCGGCATTCTTCCAGCAGAGAATTTCTCCGCCATGCGCGCGCACGATCCCGTAGCAGATGCTCAATCCCAGTCCCGTCCCCTTCCCGGCCTGCTTGGTCGTAAAGAACGGATCAAAAATCCGCTCGGGGTCGCTCACGCCCGTCCCATTATCCACAAACGTCACCTCAATTGAGTCGCCCGCGCGTTTCGTGGCGATGCGGATTTTTCCATGATTCCCTGATTCCTGTATCGCATCGTACGCATTGTTCAGGATATTCAGGAACACTTGCTGGAGCTGCTGCGCGTCTCCCAGCGTTTCCCCAATCTCCTCGTCGAACTCTTCCACGACCTCTACCCCGTGGCTGGCGAAATCGTACCCGCGCAATTTGATGGTCTGCCGCAACACCGTATTCACCTGTACCGGCTCGCGCTGCGTCGGCCTCTGCCGCGCAAACCGCAGCAGGTCCTGCACAATCTCCTTTGTCCGCTGCGTTTCCTGCAGGATGATTTGCAGGTCTTCCCGCGCCGATGGAGGCACTTCCGGATTTTCCAGCAGCAAATCCGTGAATCCCAGAATCGCCGCCAGCGGGTTGTTCACCTCGTGCGCCACGCCGGATACCAGCCGCCCGATCGTCGCCATCTTTTCCGAATGCGCCAGTTTGGCCTGCAGCAGCGCCGCGTCCGTGATGTCCGTCATCACCACCACCACGCTGTTCACCTGGCCCGATTCGTCTCGCATGGGGCTCAAGCTGATGGAAAAGTGGCCCATGGATGCGTCGCTCCGCCGCACCCGCAATTCCAGATTCTCCACCTGCTGCCCGTTCGCCGTCGTCTGCAATGCGGCTTCAAAATCCTTGCGGTGCGACGCTTCCACCCAGTCCACCAGCCGGTACCCTATCATTTCCTCTTCCAGATACCCCGTTTCATAGCACCGCCGGTTCGCGTAGCTGATCAACCCCGCCGTATCCAGCACCAGAATCATGCTCTGCGTGGTGTTCAGGATCTTCTGGTTGAAGTCCCGCTCGCGCTGCAACTGCGACTGGAACATGCGCTGCTCCGTCACGTCCAGCATCAGCCCGCGGATCTGCGCCACGCGGCCTTGCTTGTCCCGCACCGCGCTGATGTTCTGCAGCGTGTGCAGCAAGCTCCCGTCTTTCCGCCGCAGCGTTTCCTCGTAATTCCGCAGCGCCCCGCGCTCCGCGATCGCCCGCACCAGTCTTTCTTTCGCCGCTGCGGTTGGGTACAAATGCGTGCTTACATCCGCCTGCAGCAATTCCGCCCGCGATTCGTAGCCCAGCATCCTCACCATCGCGTCATTCACATCCAGGAACTGCCCTTCCGGCGTCGCAAAAAACAATCCTTCCTGAATGCTGTCGAACAACTCGCGGTACCGCCGCTCCGCCTCTTGCCGGTCCGTAATGTCTTTCAGGACGTGAATCGTGCGCGTCTCTTCGTCCGTCACTCCATGCGTCCGCGACGTTGACACCAGGAACGTCCGCCCCTCCGACGTCGCGATGTACTCTTCCCGTGTTTCCCGGGTATTCCGGCAAAACGGGCAGGGCAGGGCGCTCCCCGTCTCCGCGATGTGCCGCAAGCTGATCATGGGCTCGCCCACCAGTGCTACCGGCGATCTCCCCAGGTGCGTTGCCAGCGAGCGGTTGGTCCTTACGATCCTCCCGCGCTGGTCATGCACCGCGATGTAATCGCTGATGGCATCGATGTCTTCCACCCACTGCTTCTTCGAGCGCTCCAGTTGCGCAAACCGCCGCACCTTTTCCATGGAGAGCGCCGCATGGCTTCCCAGGACCGCCAGCAACTCGTCCTCGGCCGGCGTAAACTCCGCCTTTCGTCGCACCAGGCATAGCGTTCCCATCAACTCCCCGTCGCTCGCATATATCGGATAGAACGCGCAATACTTCGCCGTCCCCCTCAGCGGCAGCACCTCCAACCCCGGCCGCTTCCGCGTGACGTTTTGCACCACCCACTCGCGTTCCTTTTCCCCTCCGGGAAATTCCCTCCCTTGCGAGTACATCTCGACCTTGCTTCCTAGGATCTCCCCGACTCCTCCCCATTCCGCCTTCAACATTTCCGTGGCTCGCGCCGCAAACCCCGCCAGAAACACGGGCAAGTCACGCGACTTCGCCGCCTGCACCACCAAATCCATCAATTCCTGGGAATAGCCACGCTTGGAGTGACCGGAAATTTCCCGCCCGCGGACAGCCGCGGCGCGGCGGACACGAAGATTCTTTCGTTCACGCATGGGGGGCTTAGGGGCTCTGCATGTGTCTCAAATTAAGAAGCCACGCATTCCCACGCTACTCAGCCATCTCATTCTGAGTCAAATCCTCTTACTTGCAATGGTACGCATGCGTTACCTGTCCCCCGCTCTCCTCCTCCCTCCCAGTCTCAGCGTGAGACCCACGCACGCGAACCGCAGCCTCCGTGAGACGCTCCCACGCCCTCAGTGAATTGCGCCCGCATTTTCCCTTTCCTCTAACTTGCTCAAAAAACAGCCGTTGTTCGCATCTCACACAATCATCGCCTTATTTCTTTTGCCCTGACTGCCCTGGCATTGCACTTGCCTTCTTCTCTGTGGGGTAGTTTTCCGCCTCGGGAGGTTGTGGTGCACATCCAATTCAATTGGACGCGGAAGATTCTTGCCGCCGCCGCGGCTGGCTTGCTCGCTCTATCGCTGGCTGGTGCGCAGACGGTGAATGAAGAAGGCAAGCGCAAGCTGAAGACTAAGTCCGTGGTCGCTTACCCGGAAATCGCTCGCCGCATGAGCATCAGCGGCAAAGTCAAAATCGAAGTCGTTATCGCGCCAGACGGCCGCGTGCGCAATGCTAGGGCCATCGGCGGACATCCCATTCTTGTGCAGTCCTGCCTTGAGGCCATCAAGGATTGGAAATACGAACCGGCCGGTGAAGAGAGCACGCAAATTGTCGAGTTCGAGTTTAAGGGGCAACAGTAGCGGTCCGCCTAGTTCCGCGCGGCTTTTGGTCGGTCATCCCGTTGGGTGCTTGTTGCAGTCTTGGGGAGTGGAGGAAGTGACGCAATGACCATTGAAAAGCAGTTATACAAAAGTTTTGGGGCCATCCTGCTGACGCTCGTCGCTCTGCTCGCTGTGGACATTGGCGCGATTCTCAAAGCCCGCTCCGCCAATGCTGAGGTTACCGACACGCTGGAGAGCAACCGCGCCGCCGAGGCTGTCCGCGAGCAGATCATGCAGAACCGTTTGAACCTCAATAATTTCCTGCTCAGCGGCGATCCCCGCGATGAGGACAAAGTCAACCGCGGTCTTGCCGTCCTGGGCGACGTCATCAAGCGCGGCCAGGCCAGCACCACCAACGATTTCCTGCGCACCGCTCTCATCCAGGTCGAGAGCACCGAGGCCAGTTGGGCCGACAATTTTGCCAAGCCCCTCCTCGCCAAGCGCCATCAGGTGGATGCCGGCGACGCCACCGTTTCCGACCTTCAGATCTTCTATCTGCAGAAAGACCCTGCCTCCTGGCTTGCGAAATCCTCCGCCGTCCTCGACCAGGCCAATTCCGACGTCAGCCGCTCCCTCGACGAAACCCAGAAAACGGCCAAGACAGCCAGCTTCATCGGCTTCATCCTTGTTATCCTCGGCACGCTTTTTGCCATCGCCTTTGGGCTGTGGACCGCCTTCCGCACCGCGGCCTCCATCACCGAGCCTCTGCAACACCTCATCACCGTCGCCCAGGAAATCGGCGATTCCGGCGATCTCGACCAGAACATTGATATCCACCGCAACGACGAAATTGGCGCTCTCGCCACCACCTTCAACAATATGGTGGCTTACTTGAAGGAAATGGCCAGCGTCTCCATGTCCGTCGCCGAAGGCGATCTCACCGTCGAAGTGGCTCCGCGCTCCAAGCGCGACACCCTTGGCAATGCCTTCCTTCGGATGTCCCACGGCTTGCAGGAAATCGTGCGCACCACCCGCGACGGCGCCTCCCAAGTCTCCGCCGGCTCCAATCAGGTTGCCGGGGCCGCCGACGAATCCGCCAAGGTCAGCGTCCAGGCCTCCTCCGCCATCGAGGAAGTCACCAGCACCATGCACGAGATGAGCATCAACGTGCAAAACGTCGTCAAGAACACCCAGGTGCAGGCCTCCAGCGTCGCGGAAACCTCCGCCTCCATCGATCAGATGGTCACCTCCATTCAGCGTGTCGCCGATACCGCCAAAGTTCTCCTCGACATCGCCAACCGCTCCCGCGAGGAGGTTGTCACCGGCATCCAAACCATGGAGAAGGCCACCGATGGTCTCAACCGCACCAACCGCGCCATTCAATCCTCCGCCGAAATCATCAATATTCTCGGCCATCGCGCCGATGACATCGGCAAGATCATCGAAGTGATCGACGACCTCGCCGAACAGACCAACCTGCTCGCCCTCAACGCCGCCATCGAAGCCGCGCGCGCCGGTGAGCATGGCCTCGGCTTCGCCGTCGTCGCCGATGAAGTCCGCAAACTCGCCGAAAAGTCCACCCAGTCCACCAAGGAGATCGCCGACCTCATCCAGAGCATCCAGCGTGAAGCGCGCCAGGCCGTTGAAAACATGGAGCACAGCACCCGCATCGTCGAGGAAGGTCTAAGCCTCGGCAACGACCTGGGCTCCGCTCTCCACAAGATTTCCGACGTCGTCACCGAAGTCTACAAGTTCTCCCAGGAAATCGGCGCCGCCACCAGCGAGCAGTCCGTTGGCTCTTCGCAGATCGCCAAGGCCACCAACCGCCTCACCGAAATCACCCAGGAGATCAACTCCGCCGTCGAGGAGCAGGCTTCCGGCGCGCAGGCTGTCGTCCGCGCCATGGACAAGATGCGCGAGCTCGTGCAGCAGTCCGCTTCCAGTTCCACGGAGCTTTCCGCCGCTGCGGAGCAGATGCTCAAGCTTTCTACCAACCTGCTCGAAAACATGGATCGTTTTATCGTCGATCACAACGGCCAACTGCGCTCGCGCCGCGACGCTCCCCCGGCTCGCCGCAACGCCTCCGCTTCTCGCCGCCCCGGTCCGGCGCCCGAATCGGACCAGTTCGAGTACGCCGAAGTCACTCGTTCCTGAACCGGAGAGCGCTTCATGGAGAAAGATTTCCAAGTCGTTGGCTTCCGCATCGGAAACGAAACCTATGGGGTTCGTATCGCTTCCGTGCGCGAAATTGTCCGCGTCCCGGACATCACCGCGGTGCCCAACGCTCCGGGCATCATCGAGGGGGTCATCAACCTTCGTGGCAAGATCGTACCCGTCATGGACCTGCGCAAGCGCTTTGGCGCCGCCGCGGTTCAGCCTGACAAAAAGAATCGCATTCTCGTCGTCGAGCTCGATCACAAGCTCCTCGGACTTATTGTGAGTTCTGCCTCCGAGGTCCTGAAGATTCCGCCTTCGGAAATCGAATCGCCCGGCTCCGTGTTTGCCGAAGGCGAATCGAGCTATGTCACCGGCGTGGGAAAACTCAAGGGCCGCCTGATTATTCTCCTGGATATCGCCCGCCTCCTGCGCCAGCCGGAATTCAAGAAACTCGAGGAGGCCGCGGAACCCGTCGCGATGGCTCACTAGCGCCTCTTCCTTTTCCGGAAGCGCCGCCATTCGTTTGTACGGCCGCCAACATTCAGCATGGGAACGATCACTGCGCAGGTTCAGCTCACCGAAGCGGAACTCAAGCTCCTGCAGACCCTCGTGTATCAGGAGTGCGGCATGTACTTTGACGAGCGCCGCTCCCACTTCCTCAAGGATCGCCTGCAGCGCCGCCTCAAGGCCTGCCAGCTCGAATCCTTTTATAGCTACTACCGCCTGCTCACCAGCCGCGAGGGCCGCGCCGAACTCACCCTCCTTCTTGAAAATCTCACCGTCAACGAAACCAGTTTCTTTCGCAACCGCCCGCAACTCGATCTCCTCCAGAAGGGTGTTCTCGAGGAAATCCTCCACCACAAGCAGGAGCGCCGCGATTGGAATCTCCGCGTCTGGTCCGCCGGTTGTTCCACCGGGCAGGAGCCCTATTCCGTCGCCATTCTGATCTGCGACGCCCTCGCCTACTACTACCTGCGCAATCCGCTTCCTTTTGACATGCCTTTCCCCAAGCCCCTCATTCCTCCCCCTTGGAAACTCGAAATTGTCGCCTCGGACATCAGCTACGCCAGCCTGCGCCACGGCCAGGAAGGCCTGTACTCCGAAATCCAGATGGAACCCGTCGATTACACCACCCGGCTTCGCTATTTCGAGAAGGCCAACGATAAGTACACCGTCAAACCCCAGCTCAAGGAACTCGTTCAATTCGACTTCCACAACCTGAAAACCGAGTTCTTGCCGCGCCGCAACGACATCATCCTCTGCCGCAACGTCATGATCTATTTCGATGAAGCCGAACAGAAGCGCCTGATCGAAAAGTTCTGGCACTGCTTGAATCCCGGCGGCTACCTTCTTGTCGGCCACGCCGAAAGTCTCTTCGGACTTTCCACCAAATTCCGCATGGTCCATGAGAACAACGGCACGGCCTACAAGCGTCTCGAGGTGAATGTTTGAGCTTTCTGCCCGAGGACCGGAGTTCGGAGTTGCGCGCGCTCTTCTTTGAGAGCGCGGCGGAACTTCTCCAGACCATCAACGAAGCCGGTCTGCGCCTCGAAAAACATCCCGCCGATGAGGAACTCCTCCGCAGTGTGCGCCGCGCCGTGCACACCCTCAAGGGCGACTCCGCGGCCTGCGGTTTCCAGAAGCTCAGCGAAATCGCTCACGAACTAGAGGACATTCTCACCCTTCAGATTGGCCAGGCTCACGGCAACGAGCTCGCGGAAGTTGTCCTCTCTGCCGTGGACACGTTTGAAAGCATGCTAAGCGCCTATCAGAAGCAGCTCGAGCCGCCTCCGGCCACTCCTCTGCGCGCGCTCATCCAGCGCTTGCTTCAGTCGCCCTCTTCTCCTCCATCCTCGGGCCAAGCCGCCCCAGCCGAGGTTCCCGCGACTTTCCCCTGGAGCGAGTACGAGCAGCTCATGGTTTCCGAAGCGCTCCTGCGGGGCGACAACGTCTACAACATCGCCCTGCGTCTCGATCCCAACAGCGCCATGCGCGCCGCCGCCTTCCAACTCGTCCGCAACGTCCTGCACGCCTGCGGCACCGTCATTGCTCTTCGCCCGGAGGACAATCTCGCCGCCGCTTCCGTGGAAGTCGTCCAGGCCGCCATTGCCTGCGCCCATCCGATCGAACACGTTGCCCATCGCTGCCGCATTCCTTCGGTCGTTTCCGATTTGCGCATCGAACCCGCCAACCGCGCGGAATCCGCCGAACACGAACTCCTCGGCGAAATCCTCGAAGCGCAAGCCGCCACGCGCGCCGCCGATCCCGCGGAATCCGCCGCCGCAAAGCAGTCTCCCGTTTCGGCCGTGGCCGCCGTCGCGGAAGCTACCTTGCGTGTGGATGCCGCCCGCATCGAAGCCGTCATGAACCTCGTCGGCGAATTGATCATCGGCAAATCCATGCTCAATCGCACCCTCGCCGAGTTCGAAGCGCAGCACTCGCGCGATCCTGTCCGCGTCAAGCTTGCGGAAGCCCTCGCCTTTCAATCCCGCGTCCTCGACGAACTGCACAAGTGCGTTTTGAAAATCCGCATGGTGCCCGTCGAGCAGCTCTTCCGCCGCTTCCCGCGCGTCGTCCGCGATGTCGCCAAGCTCTGTGGCAAAGACATCGCCCTCGAAGTGGCCGGCGAGCACACCGATCTCGACAAGGGCATACTCGACGCCCTTGCTGAACCCCTCACCCACCTCGTCCGCAACGCCGTCGATCACGGCATCGAGCCTTCCAGCGAGCGCCTCAATTCTGGAAAGCCCGCTCGCGGCACCGTTTTTCTCAATGCCTATCATCAAGGCACACAAGTGGTCATCGAAGTCCGCGACGATGGCCGCGGCATCGATCTCGACCTCATTCGCGACCAGGCCGTTCACAACGGCTTGCTGAAAGCCGAAGACGCTCAGCGCCTCGACCCTCAGGACGTCCTCAATCTCGTTTTCGAGCCCGGTTTCAGCACCGCTTCCGAGGTCACCGAAGTCTCCGGTCGCGGCGTCGGCATGGACGTTGTGCGCACCGTCCTCGACCGCCTCAAGGGCACCGTCCACATCTCCAGCTCCTTGGGCAAGGGCACCAGCATCCAACTGCGCGTTCCTCTCACACTCGCCAGCATTCAGACCCTGCTCTTCCGCGTGGGCGGCCGCCTTTTTGCCGTGCCCCTCTCTTCCGTCATCGAGATCAGCCGCGTCAACGAACAGGAAATCACGCGCGTTGACCAGCGCGAAGTCCTCCGGCTGCGCGAACAGATTCTCACGCTGGTGCGCCTCGGTGGCCTCAGCCGCATCCATGCCGTTGATGCCGCCGGTGAAAAAAAGAAAAAGAGCTACGTCATCGTCATCGGCGTCGCGGAAAGGCGCTTCGGCCTGGTCGTTGATAGCCTCGTCGGCGAGGAAGAGCTTGTCATCAAGGCCCTGCCCGGAGACATCGTCGCCAGCGATCTCGTCAGTGGCGCTTCGATTCTTGGTGATGGCACGGTTGTCCTGATCTTGAACGTGCCCGCCATTCTCACGCGCTTGTCGCGGTCCTTACCCTTGGGAGCCATCGCATGATAGAGCGCGTTCGAGTCTTGGTGGTTGATGATTCCGCCCTCATGCGGAAGCTGATCCCCATTGTTCTTGAGCGCGACCCCGACATCGAGGTCGTCGGCACGGCCATGGATGGCAACTTCGCCCTGCGCAAAATCGCCGAACTCCATCCCGATGTCGTTACGCTCGACCTCGAAATGCCCCGCATGGACGGCATCGAAACCCTGCGCATGATCATGCGCAACGCTCCGCTCCCGGTCATCGTCTTCAGCTCCCACTCCCAGGAAGGCGCCTACGCTACCTTCAAGGCCTTGGCTCTGGGTGCCATCGATTTCGTGGCCAAGCCGCGGGACGCCGCCGCCGGCCATCTCGATCCCGTCGCTTTCCAGCTCATTGATAAGATTAAAATCGCCAAGCGTGCCGGGGGGACGAAAACCGTTCCAAAGCCGCAGGCCGAGGTCGTCGCCCCTGCCAAAAAACGTTCTCGCGCCGCGATTCCTCCCAATCGCGTGATTGCCATCGGCATTTCCACCGGCGGCCCCAATGCGCTGCAATATTTGTTCTCCCAGATTCCCGGCGATTTTCCCGCCACCTTTGTCGTTGTTCAGCACATGCCGGAGGGTTTTACGGACATGTTTGCCCGGCGCCTCGATGAGTGCTGCGCCCTCGATGTTCAGGAAGCCAAATCCGGCGATCTGCTCGTTGCCGGCCGCGTTCTCGTCTGCCCCGGCAACCGCCACATTATGGTTCGCCGCATGCCGCGTGGCGATATGGTTGTGCTATCAGACAGTCCGGCCATCAACGGCCATCGTCCTTCCGCGGACGTGCTGTTTCATTCCGTGGCCCAGGAGTTTGCGCTTTCCTCTGTTGGCGTCCTCATGACCGGCATGGGCGAAGACGGCGCCGAAGGCCTGGGCGCGATCAAAGCCGCCGGAGGCCATACCATCGCGCAAAGCGAAGAGACTTGCGTTGTCCCCGGCATGCCTCGCGCCGCCATTCTCAAGGGCTATGCCGGCAAAGTTTTGCCGCTCGACAATCTGGCCGCCTATCTGGTCAGCCACTTCGGCGCCGACCGCGCAAGTCCCGAGAAATCCGACGCGCACGAGAAATCCGACAAGGCCAATAAAACGGAAAAGAACGAAAGGACATCAGTTTCGACGACGCGTGGCTGAACGGCCCCGCGGCGCCAAAGGAGAAGGTTATGCAACAGTTTCAACCCTTACTTCGCAAAGACCAGCAGCCCGTGCGCTATCTGGTCGTGGACGACTCTGTCTTCGCCCGCAAGAACCTCATCAAGATGATCGAGCTCTTCGGCGGCGAAGTAGCGGGCGAAGCCGGTGACGGTTTGACCGCCATTGCCGAGTTCAACCGCACCAACCCCGATATTGTCCTCATGGACATCACCATGCCTCAGATGGAGGGCATCGAGTCCGTCGAGCGCATCGTCCGCCAGCATGGCGACGCCCGCATCGTCATGGTTTCTTCCGTTGGCTATCAGGAGAACATTCTCGCCGCGCTGCAGAAGGGCGCCAAGCACTTCGTCCAGAAACCCGTCAAGCCCGAAGTGCTTTACGAAATTCTTCGCTATGTTCTCGGGGACGATCCCAATGCGACGGCCGTCCCAGTCGAGCTGGCCGGGGAGCGTCATTCATGAGGATGGAACTCATTCAGCCGTTTATCAACGCTGCCGATGCCGTGTTCGCCGAATCGCTGCAGGCGCCCACGAAAATCGCCGACCTCTCCATGGACGAGAACACCTATCGCCGCAAGGGTGTCGCCGCTCTCGTCACCATCAAGGGCGACATCGAGGGCCGCGTCATCCTCGATCTCGCGCCGGATGTCGCCATGCGCGTTGCCAGCCAGCTCGCCGGTGCGGAACTCCCGGAAAGCGAGCAGGTCATTTGCGAAACCGTCTGTGAACTCGCCAACATGGTCATCGGCAATTCCGTCACGCTTCTCAACGACCAGGGCTTCCGCTTCAAGGTTTATCCGCCCGAAATCCATATGAACGAGGAAGGCCTTGCGGGCAGCGTGGATACCGAGGCCATGGTCCTCTGCATCGAAACCCCCTGTGGCGAAATCTATATCAACATCGCCATGCGCTATCTCCACCGCCGTCGCCGCGAACAAGCCAGCCTCCACGCCCTCGATTAATCCCTGGCACCGCCATTTGCTTTCACTGTCATCCCGAACCCGCGCTCTCTGCGGGTGAGGGATCTGCTTTTTCTTCCCCGCTCCTCTCTGTGCTCTCTGTGTTCTTTCCTCCGTGAACTCTGTGTTAAAGGTCTCGGTCTTGTCGTCCGCGAATCCCGGCCGGGTGCCTTTGCCGTCCTCTCGAGTTTCTCCCGGTTACGCAAACGCCCTAGTGAACTTGAGGGTGCCCCATCCTTGGCGTTTTGTGCGAAGGGTGGGCTCCTACGCTCCAACACCGCCTACCCTCTTCTCTTTGTTCTTGGGTTCTCTCTTTTACGGCTTGTCATCCCGACCGGAGCGGCCAGACTTTTTCTTTCGCGCCGCCTTTTGGTGCGTCGGGCCGCGCAGCGCGTTTTGTGCGCCCCGTGCCTTCGCCGGGGTGGAGGAATCGTGGCACGCCCTCCAAGACACTCCCCCTATATGACCAGACTCCGTCATTCCGAGCGAAGCGAGGTACGGTTTTGCATCGCACGCTCTTTGTGCGATGAATCCCTCTTCGATTTATCCACGCCAAAAGTAATTTGCTTTGCGAGCAGTAGACTCTGCACTGAAAACTGAAAACTGATAACTGATAGCCGATAACTGTTAACTGTGAACCCGCCGCCGCCCCCTCTTATCAGGCGTAGAATGTCTCTGAACTCCCGAGGGCATTCCCGATGAGTCCCAGAGAACGCCGTTTCATCTTCGCAATACTTTTCCTCGCAGGGTGTTTTGAAGTCGCCGCAGGATACGAAGCGAATCCGCAAGGAGGTATTACCATGCCTTTGAAATTGAAGAGCCCCGATTTCAGTTCCGGGGAAATCATTCCGAGACAATTCACTTGTGACGGAGCGGACATTTCGCCCGCTCTCGCATGGAACGACCCGCCCGGTGGCACACAGAGTTTCGCTCTGATCGCTGACGATCCCGACGCACCCGTGGGAACCTGGGTGCACTGGGTGCTGTTCGACTTGCCCGCAAACGCGCGCGCTCTTTCGCAGAATGTCCCCAAGCAAGAGCAACTCGCGGACGGTTCGCGCCAGGGCCGCAACGATTTTCGGAAAATCGGTTATGGCGGGCCTTGCCCTCCGCCAGGCAAGCCCCACCGCTATTTCTTCAAGCTCTACGCCTTGGACACGAAGTTGGATCTCAAGCCGGGTGGCACCAAAAAGGACGTCGAGCGAGCCATGCAGGGCCACATTCTGGCGCAAGCGGAATGGATGGCCCGCTACGCCCGCTGATTCGGGCGGGTGCACGCCGTTCCGGTCCACGTTACTACTGGCCGGAACTTGTACGGTTTGGTGACTTACCAGGAATTAGCTGGGTAGTCCGCTTCCTGGTTTATCCGTTTTCCTGGCTTAACGAGCCTAACGGATTGATTCGGTAAGAACGAAATGAGCTGTTTACAGGCTCTCCTTATGGGTATACGCTGCGCTGCCACAGGCCCACATTTTGTCAATTCATAAAGAAGGTTGAGGAGACGCGCCATGACACAAACCAAGTTCCTAAAAGCCGCGGGATTCATCACAGCATTCGCTGCGATCATTGTCGCGGGGATGGTGAACAGTTCGAGACCCGTCAGAGCCCATGACCACGATGACGAGAGAGAGGAGAGTAGGATTAAGCGAGGGTTCGAAATCGCCCCTGTTCCCCTGAACCTGGAGGGGAAAAACTGGGAGTTGGTGGGATTGGGTAGCTATATTGTTAACGTTGTGGGCGACTGCAACGGTTGCCACTCCGCAGGCCCGACCACCGAATTTGCTAAAGGCGGCAATCCCTATTTTCTTTCCCCGCCGTTTAGCGGGAAAGTACAGATAAACACGGCGACCTATTTGGGCGGAGGGCGGGATTTTGGCCCGGTCGGCTCAATTCCGCACCTTTACTCCCGCAATTTGACCCCGGACAAGACAGGGCTGCCTGAAGGTGGGCGCAAGTACGAGCAGTTCGTCGACATCATGCGGCAAGGGACCGATTTCGACCACATACACCCAAATTGCACGGCTCCCGGCACACCTGCGAATTGCTTCGAGCCGCCTTTTAACGGCGATCTTCTCCAGGTCATGCGATGGCCGTCTTTCAGGAACATGACCGACCACGAGCTGCGCGCGATTTACGAGTACTTGAGCGCGATCCCCTGCAACCCAGGCCCGGTAATTGCAGGTGCGCCTTATTTGCAGAACGTCTGTGAATGATACGGGGCATGGGCGGCGATCCGTTCGGCCGAGAATAGCGGCGACGCGCGGCGTATTTGCCGGAATGTAAGCAACGACTTGCGGCAGGCTGGAAACGCAGCAGTGCTGGGACGCTAGCAGTCTGCCCAACTCGCGCGTCACTGCATTTGCCGCCTACTCCGGCGTCCTCACATACGCCGCCCCGTGCCGGAACAGCCCTGCCGTGGCGATGGGTTGCGAAAACACAATCCGGATCGGCACAAAGATCGCTCCCGCCCCCGGCGTGTACGGCACCGCCACTTCCAGCCGCGTCCCTTCCGGGTAGCGGTTCCGGCTCCGGAAACTGATTCCGCCCTTCGACAAATCCTCGCACACCGCGACTTCTTCCTGAAATCCTCTCCGCCGTATGCACGCCAGCACGCGCGCCTTCACGCGTGTGCGGTTTCTCCGCGGAATCACGCGTTCCTCCACCGCTGTCCGCGAGGGCAGTGTCTCATCTATTTTCGGCTCCGTGGCCGCTTCCACCCAGATTGACGGCGCATCGCAGTGCCGGCACACCCGCGCCACGCATTTCCGGATCTCAAACGATTTGAGTTCCATCTCGTTCAGGTACACCACCTCGCGCCTCTGGCAAAAGCTGCATTCCATCAACAGCCGCGCCAGCGCTTCTTCGGCCTGATGCATTGCCGGAAACTCAATGTCCCAGAAATCCGCGCGCGGCTCCAGCATCGCCACCGCGTAGATGAACCCCTCCGGCTCGCGGTCAATCTCCGCCACGATCCTGGCCCGCGTTGTCTTGGTTTGGTCGCCTTCCAGTTTGCGATGCAGCGTAATCTCTTGCCCGGTGAAGAGCTTCTCCTGCAGCCGCAACACGGCGCCATTTCGGCTCACCAGCATCGTGTAGGCCGGCTGCTTCACCGCCCTTCCATCGCTGCCAAGCCACGATGCTTCCACCTGCAGGCGCAGCGTGATGCGGTCGCTCTGACGTATGCCCTCGGTGCGCATGTCTTGGTTTGTGATGGGAATGCCCACCTCGTCAGGCTACCACGCCAGCCTCGTCTGCTACTTTCCGCGCACCCCCTCTTGTCGAACCCACTAATAGCCCTCTCACCCCGCGCCCACCTCCCCTTGAGCACTGCCCACCGTTACCCTTACGAGGACACCCCTGCGCTACACCGTTTCCAATTCCCCCGCCTTCCGCCACACTGATTCCAGTGGGCCTCAGCCGCCTTGGGGCGTCATAGGTGTCTCTGTGTGTATTGAGATCTTAGAGTGAGCAAAGTCATCCCCATGCCTGACCGCACAAACCCGGCTCCCCTTCGCATTACGGGTGTACGCGACCGCCGCTATACCATCCGCTATCCCTTTGCGGCCGATGCGGAACTCACCGACATGCAAACCGGCCAGAAAGTCGACGGCGTCACCTCCGACATCTCCCTTGGCGGCTGCTTCGTTTGCACCAGCAAAGCCCTTCCCCTGAACTGCCGCGCTCGTCTGAAGCTTACCCGCAAGGGCCAGGTCCTTGAAGCTCTCGTCATCATTCGCATCGTCAAGCCCCGCGTCGGCATCGGCATCGAATTCTTCGATCTCGAAGCTCCCTCAAACGAAATCCTTGCTGGCTGGATTGAGTCTCTCCGTCGCCCCCGCTAACCCGCCTTTCTCACGAGGCTCAACCTTCGCTCCACTCATCCAGCGCTCTCCTTCTCATCGTAGGGGTCCAGCACCATTTACCCTGAGCCCCGAAGGGCTGGACCCCATCTCGGCAGGGCGTCACACCTTGTCATCCCGCCCACTAACACACGTCCCCATCCCAACCCGCGCCATACGTTGTCATCCAGCACGCTGTGACACGATGTCATCCCCGCAAGCAGCACGCGTCGTCATCCCAACCCTCGCCACACATGCTCATCCCGGCCAATAACACCCGTCGTCATGCCAACTCGCTCCACATATTGTCATCCCGAGCGTAGCGAGGGATCTGCTTTTCCCAATCGCCCGCCGAATACCCAAATCCCTCCTCCCGTCCAAAGGACAAAGTCCCCCGGCCGAGGGAAATCGTTATTCTTCACACTTCGCGTACGCTCGTCACATTCCAAGCCGCAGCATCGGTGATATAGTACCTGCGCTTTTTCCAGGTCCTCCCAGACGCGATTCCGCCTCGGCGGTCCCATGTCGCGGGCACACTGCCTGTGAAGAACCATGCAAGCGTGTGGCGGATAAGATGAGTGGCCGCGGAACGAAGCGGGGTGCGGTCGTGTTGCCAAGCTTCGTGTACCGCGGTCAGAGGAAAAAGCACGAAACGGGCAATTGTTCCGCCAGTTTATTGAGAAGGAGTAGCGCGCGTGAAAAAGCCAATGCGAGCTGCGGTCAGCAAGATCGGGAATAAAAAAGCGATGGCGTTGCCTTACAAAAACCCCGGCTTGCCCTCCGCAAAACGGGTAAAAGACCTCTTGTCCCGAATGACGCTGGAAGAGAAAGCAGCGCAGATGCTCTGCATCTGGATGCAGAAAGCCCAAACGCTGGTGGATGCCGACGGCAATTTCGACCTTCAGAAAGCCCAGACGGCCTTCAAAAAGGGACACGGACTTGGCCAGGTGGGCCGCCCCAGCGATGCGGGAAAAGGCAAAGACGCGCGCGGCATGGCGGAACTCACCAACGCCATTCAGAAGTTTTTCCTCGAGAACAGCCGCCTGGGAATTCCCGTGATGTTTCACGAGGAGTGTTTGCACGGCCACGCGGCGCCCGGTGGCACCAGTTTTCCACAACCTATCGCACTAGGAGGCACGTTCGATCCCGAATTGGTCGAATCAATCTTCACCGTAACCGCCGAAGAAGCGCGCTCGCGCGGGGCGCATCAGGCCCTCACGCCGGTGGTGGACGTGGCGCGCGAGCCGCGTTGGGGCCGCGTCGAAGAGACCTACGGGGAAGACCCCTACCTCGTCTCGCGCATGGGCATCGCTGCCGTGCGCGGCTTTCAAGGTGACGCCAGGTTTCGCGACAAAAAACGCATGATTGCCACCCTGAAGCATCTCGCCGGGCACGGCCAGCCGGAATCGGGCATGAACTGCGCTCCCGCGAATGTCTCCCTGCGCGTACTCCGGGAGACCTTCCTTTATACCTTCAAGGAAGCGCTGAAAAAGGGCGGGGCCATCAGCATCATGGCTTCCTACAACGAACTCGATGGCGTGCCATCTCACGCCAATAAGTGGCTTCTCCAGGATGTCCTCCGCAAGGAATGGGGGTTCAAAGGCTTCATCGTCTCCGATTACTTCGCGATTTGGGAATTGGGTTACCGTCCCGATACCCATGGGCATTTCGTCGCCAAGGACAAGAAGGAGTCGTGCGCCCTGGCAGTACGGGCTGGCGTCAATATCGAATTGCCGGACCCGGATTGCTATTTGCATCTCGTAGAACTTGTCCGCAAGCGCGTGCTGAAGGAATCCCAGCTCGATGAACTCGTCGCCCCCATGCTCTTTTGCAAATTTGAAATGGGGCTCTTTGATGATCCGTACGTCAACTCCGACGAAGCCGATCGCGTGGTGGGTTCCGAGGCCAATCGCGACCTTGCTCTCCGCGCGGCTCGTGAAGCCATCACCCTGCTCCGCAACGAAGGCAATACCGTGCCGCTCGATGTGAACCGACTCAAGACGATTGCGGTCATTGGCCCGAACGCCCATCGCAGTCTGCTTGGTGGCTATAGCGGCGTGCCCAAGCACGACGTCACTGTCCTCGACGGCATCAAGGCCAAAGTTGGCGCCCGCGCCAATGTGCTCTACAGCGAAGGCTGCAAGATCACTATCGGTGGCAACTGGAACCAGGATGAAGTCGTTCCCAGTAATCCTGACGAAGACCGCAAGCAGATCGCCGAAGCCGTGGAGGTCGCCAAACAGGCGGACGTGATCGTTCTGGCCATCGGCGGCAACGAGCAAACCTCGCGCGAGGCGTGGGGATTGAACCACATGGGCGACCGCACCAGCCTCGACCTGATCGGGCGGCAGGAAGAACTCGTCAAAGCCATGGTCGCTCTCGGGAAGCCGATCGTGGTTTTCCTTTTCAATGGACGGCCACTCTCGATCAATTACGTCAGCCAGAATGTCCCGGCCATCTTCGAGTGTTGGTATCTCGGTCAGGAGACGGGCCGCGCCGTCGCCGACGTCCTGTTCGGCGACTGCAATCCAGGCGGAAAGCTGCCCATCAGTTTCCCGCGTTCGGCTGGTCATTTGCCGGTTTTCTACAATTACAAGCCCTCCGCGCGCCGCGGCTATTTGGTCGACGATGTATCGCCCCTCTACGCTTTCGGCTACGGCTTGAGCTACACCACGTTTGCCATCAGGAATGTTCGGCTGGCGAAGAAGGCCATCCGGCGCAACGAATCCACGCGGGTCATGGCCGACGTCACGAACACCGGCCAGCGCGAGGGAACGGAAGTCATCCAGATGTACATTCGTGATTTTGTTAGCTCGGTGACGCGCCCGATCAAGGAGCTAAAGGGTTTCAAGAAAGTTTCCTTGCGCCCGGGCGAAACAAATACCGTCGCATTGGACATCTCGCCGGAGTCGCTCGCGTTTTACGACCTGAACATGAACTACGTCGTCGAACCTGGCGAGTTTGCCATCCTGGTCGGCAATTCCTCCCGCGACTGCGATTTACAAAAAGTGATTTTGCAGGTCAAGGAATGAACGCTTAAAAAACGAGGTCCCACATGACTGAAGCTACTGCAAAACTCTCCGTCAAAGAGAAGGTGGGTTACAGCCTTGGCGACATGGCTGCAAACTTCATCTTCCAGACCATGCTCGCCCTTCAGTTAAGTTTCTACACCGACACCTTCGGGCTGACGGCGGCACAGGCCGGGACGCTCTTTTTGGTGGTTGGCCTGGGTGCCGCTGCCTTCAATCCGATCATGGGAATGATCGCGGACCGCACCAACACCCGGTGGGGTAAATTCCGCCCATGGCTCCTCTGGACGGCCGTCCCGTTTGGCATCATCAGCGTCCTTACTTTTACGACTCCGAACCTCAGCCCGGGCAGCAAAGTCTTGTACGCCTACACGACCTACATTCTTCTCAGGCTGATCTATGTGATGAACAACGTGCCCTACGCGGCGCTGACTGGGGTGATCACGGGGGATCCTGACGAGCGCACGAGCCTCTCTTCGTTCCGCCAGTTCTTCGCAAACACCGCGGCCTTCATCGTCCAGAGCTTGGCGCTGCCGATGGTGTTGTACTTCGGGCGCGGCGACCGGGCCAAGGGCTACCAGATGACCATGGGCTTGTTCTCGGTCCTTTGCGTCGTCTTCTTCATCGTGGCCTTCGCAACCACAAAAGAGCGCATCCAGCCCGACCCGCTGCAGAAGTCCTCTCTAATGCAAGATCTCGCGGATCTCTTCAAGAACGCATCCTGGATCGCGCTGTTTCTGGTGACCACTTTCTACTTTATGGCCATCTCGATTCGCGGCAGCGTGATGTTGCCCTTCTTCAAATACTGCTCGGGCCACGAACAGCTCTTCAGTTGGTTCAATGGCTTCGGATTGACATCGCTGCTCGTTGGCGTCGCCGTTTCGAACTCGCTGGCCCTGCGGCTCGGCAAACGCAGACTCTTCGTCCTTTCCATGCTGCTCGCGGCAGTCTTCAACATAGCGCTGATTCTCATTCCGCCCACCGCAACCCTGCCCATCTTCATTTCGGAAATCCTCCGGCAATTCGCCTATGGCTGGTCCTGCCCGCTGTTGTGGGCGATGATGGCCGATGTGGCCGACTACGGCGAGTGGAAAACCGGACGCCGCGCCACCGCAACGGTCACTGCGGCCGTGGTGTTTGCCCTGTGGGTCGGGCTGGCCTTGGGCGGCGCTCTGGCCGGCTGGCTGTTCTCCTTCTATGGCTATGTGCCGAATGCCGCGCAGACGGCGCACGCCATTCAAGGCATTCGCCTGACAGCGAGCGTCTATGCCGGGGTGGCATTCCTGGTCACGGCAGGCTGCCTGTTCTTCTACCCGATCACGAAAGAACTCAACCGCCAGATTGCGGACGAACTGACCGAGCGCCGCAAAGGATACGCCTCATGAGGACCATTGCCTGCCACTGCGCAAAGCAGCCTCTTCGCACGCTATTCGCAGGATTCTCCTGCCTGGCCATTCTTCTGATGACTGGTTTGCTGGCATGTGCTCTGACGCCATCGCTTAAGGATGCCTTCAAGGGCTCTTTCCTCACTGGTGCCGCGCTCAACCCGGCCCAGTTCACCGAGCAAGACGCTCGTGGCGCCGCGCTCATCAAGGCACAGTTCAACACCATCACGCCAGAAAACGTCCTGAAGTGGGAACAGGTCCATCCCCAGCCGGGCAGCTACAGTTTTGAATTGCCCGATCGCTACGTGGCCTTTGGCGAGAAAAACCACATGTTTATCGTCGGCCACAATCTTGTGTGGCACAACCAGACGCCCGCATGGGTTTTTCAGGACGACAAAGGCAATCCCGCGGAGCGTGAAACCTTGCTGAAACGCCTGCAAGACCACATCCACACCGTGGTGGGCCGCTACAAAGGCCGCATCAACGGCTGGGACGTCGTCAACGAAGCCCTCGCCGAAGACGGTACGTTGCGCCAAACGCCCTGGCTGAAAATCATCGGTGAGGATTACATCGCCAAGGCCTTCCAATTCGCCCACGAAGCCGATCCCCAGGCCGAGCTCTATTACAACGACTACAACCTGGAGAACGAACTCAAGCTCAAAGGCGCTCTCGACCTGCTCCGGAAACTCCAGGCCCAAGGTGTTCCGATCTCCGGCGTCGGGATTCAAGGGCACTACCACATGGACTCGCCTTCCATCGAGCAGGTGGATGCCGTCATCACCGCCTTCGGTAGGCTCGGCCTCAAAGTCATGATCACGGAACTCGACGTGGATGTGCTGCCCCTCGCGTTTCAATACATGGGCGCAGACGTCACGCTCTCCGCCGAGCTGCAGCCCAAGTTGAATCCTTACGCTAAGGGTTTGCCGGATGCGGTGCAGCAGGCGCTGGCGCAGCGCTATGCCGGTCTGTTCGGCGTGTTTCTCAAGCACCGCGGCGTCCTCAAGCGCGTTACGTTCTGGGGTGTGACCGACGGAGACTCCTGGCTGAACAATTGGCCCGTCAAGGGCAGAACCAACTACCCGCTCCTGTTCGATCGCAGCGGCCAGCCCAAACCCGCCTTCGATGCGGTGATTCGTGCCGCCCAGCCAGCGCCTCCTCAATAATTATTCACTTGAAATCCGAGTTTGACTCGTTTCCGGCGAGTGCATCTGATCTCAATTCAATCCAGTCCCCGAATCTGTAGCTCACCCCTTTGAGGGGTGAGGCCTTCCACCGCCGGCTAACCGCACCGAGAACGGTCATCCCTTCCAAAGCGCCACGCTTGATGCGGCGCGCCTTTCGCGCCATGAAAGCTCTTAACTGGCGCATCGGGACACAAAGAAAAAGTAGTTAATTCCTGAACCTAAGTTACGATGAGGGCATCGGCTTCTCTCCGGCCGCTCTACCGACCGGAAAGCCGAGAGCTGTTACTCCACAATTTGGTTTGCGCGGGCCGCTCATGACACCCACTGATTTGAAAGGTAGCAGCGCTCCACTGGGCGCGACATTCTCCCCTTCTGGCACTAACTTCAGCCTTTACTCGCGCGAGGCTACCGGCGTTGATCTGCTCTTCTTCGACCATGACGATGCCGCGCGGCCCGCTCGCGTCATTCCCTTCGATTCCGTCACCAACTGCACCGCCCACTACTGGCACATCTTTGTTCCCGGCATAACCGCGGGCCAACTCTATGCTTATCGCGTTTATGGGCCTTTCGATCCCGCCAATGGTCTCCGTTTCGATCCGGAAAAGGCGCTCCTCGATCCCTACGGCAAAGGTCTTGTCATGCCGAAGAATTACAGCCGCCAGGCCGCCAGCGCGAAGGGGGAGAACTTCATTTCGGCGATGAAGAGCGTCGTCGTGGATCCGCGCTCCTACGATTGGGAGGGCGACACCACGCTTCAGAATCCCTCCACGCGCACCATCATTTATGAACTACATGTGAAAGGTTTCACGCGCCATCCCAATTCTGAAGTCGAAGAAAGCCTTCGCGGCACGTTTCGCGGGCTCATCGAGAAAATCCCTTACCTGCAGCATCTGGGGATCACGGCCGTCGAGCTTCTTCCCATCTTTGCTTTCGATGCCCAGGATTGCCCGCCGGGTCTCGTGAACTATTGGGGCTATGCGCCGGTCTCTTTCTTTGCGCCGCATCCCGCCTACAGTTCCCGCCGTGGTCCGCTGGGACCGCTCGATGAATTCCGCGACATGGTCAAGGCCCTGCATGGTGGGGGCATTGAGGTCATTCTCGACGTCGTCTTCAACCACACTGCCGAGAACAACGAAAACGGCCCGACGCTGAGCTTCCGCGGCATTGATAACGCCGCCTACTACGTTCTCCAGCAGGACCTTTCCCGCTACGCCGATTTCAGCGGTACGGGGAACGTCCTCAACGCCGATAATCCCGTCGTGCGCCGCATGATCGTGGACAGCCTGCGTTACTGGGTCCAGGAAATGCACGTTGATGGTTTTCGCTTCGATCTGGCATCCATCCTGGCCCGCGATTCTTCCGGCAACGTGCTCGCCAATCCACCCGTCCTTTGGGACATTGACTCGGACCCCACTCTCTCCAGCACCAAATTCATCGCCGAAGCCTGGGATGCCGCCGGCCTCTATCAGGTCGGCAGCTTCGTGGGCGATAGCTGGCGCGAGTGGAACGGCAAATTCCGCGACGATATGCGCAACTTCTTTCGCGCCGAAAAAGGTTCCGTCGGTCCTTTTGCCGATCGCTACATCGGCAGTCCTGACCTTTATGGTCACAAGCAGCGCGAAGCCGAGCAGAGCATCAACTTCATCACCTGTCACGACGGCTTCACGCTGAACGATTTGGTCACCTATGAAAAGAAGCACAATGAGGCCAACCTCGAACAGAACCGCGACGGCACGGACGACAATCACTCCTGGAATTGCGGCATCGAAGGCCCCACGGATGATCCGGCAATCGAAAAGGTGCGCAATCGCCAGGTGAAGAATTTCTTTACCGCTACGTTGCTCTCTATCGGAATGCCCATGGTTTCCATGGGTGATGAAGTCAGGCGTACCCAGCAGGGGAATAACAACGCCTATTGCCAGGATAACGAAATCACTTGGTACGACTGGTCACTTCTGACGAAACACGGCGATGTGCACCGCTTCCTCCGCCTTCTCATCGGCCAGCGCTTATTGCGGGATCTCGCTCCGGAAATGCAGCGCCTGACCTTGGTGGAACTTCTCCGTCAAGCGCAAAAAGAATGGCATGGCGTCAAACTCCATCAGCCCGATTGGGGCCCGGACTCGCATTCCCTGGCCTTCAGCCTGGATTTGCCCCGGGAAAACTTCCATTTCTTCCATATCTTCAACGCCTATTGGGAAGCCCTCGATTTCGAACTCCCGCGTCTCAATTCCGGCGAGTCCGATCCGTGGCGTCGCTGGATCGATACTTCCCTGGATTCTCCCCAGGATATTTCCGTATGGCACTCCGCCGCCGCTATACCAGGTTATGTATATCGTGCCGGCCCTCGCTCCGTGGTCGTTCTGTGGGCGCAAATCACTCCGCGCTAGGGAATCCAGAATGGCTCTTTCTTATGCAGTGGCCGGTCTTCCGACAGCCCGCCGCAGGAGGGAGGCCGGTTCTTGGGTTTCTCTTGCCGCCGATTGCATCCAAAATTGGCCCTGGAGCAGCTTTTCCTTCTACGCGAAGGGAGAGACGGGATTGTTGGTGGTCGATCCGGTGGATTGAGGGACGCGAAAATTGGGCTCGACCGGTTTATTTTCAAGCGGGTCTTTGCCAGGCCGGTGAATCGTGCCAGAGGACGAAGGAAGCTTCCAGCGGGACGGATGCTCCGCCATGGTCGGGAATCAGCCGCGGGGTGTAGTCGTCTGCAGGGCGATTCGCGGCAACTCGGGCGGTATAAATAAAGCCGTTCGCCGAACCGGCGAGGGGCTCGCCGCGTTTCATGGGCTGCCGAATCGGCGCGCCCCCATTCTGTCCCTCGGCGTACAATTCGACCTTCACTGCTTCCGGATCGAGATCATCAAGATAAACTTGAACCTGAAAGAAATAGTGCTCCCCTTGGTTGTCCAGTGTCGCGGAACCGAATCGCAGTGCTGACCAGTGCTTCGCGAGTGCCTCCTGCCAATTGAGCAGATCGAGACCGAGGCCGCCACGGTTTGCGGTGCGCGCGGAGTAGTTGGCCGCCGCCAGCAGGTAATGCTCTTCTGTGTACTGGCGGACCACGCGGTTGGTGGAGAAAACGGGAGTTAACCGCGCCAGGCTTTCCCGCATTCTTGCCACCCAGCCCACTGGAATTCCTTTTTCGTTGCGCGTATAGAATTCGGGAACGACTTCCCGCTCAAGTACCCCATACAGGGCCTCGGCCTCGGCCGCGTCCCAGGCGGGGTCGTCGCCATGTTCCTTTCCGTCGCCGAGGGCCCAGCCGACCTCTGGCGAATACGCTTCAGCCCACCAGCCGTCCAGCTCCGAAAGGTTCAGGCCTCCGTTGACAAGCACTTTCATCCCGCTGGTGCCGCTAGCTTCCCATGGGCGCCGAGGCGTGTTCACCCAGACGTCCACGCCTTGCACCAGATGCTCCGCCATCAGTACGTCGTAATCACTCAGGAAAATCACTCGCGAGCGTACTTCTGGGCGCCGGGCGAACTCGATCCACTGGCGAATCATGTCTTGCCCTTCCCCATCCTGGGGGTGGGCCTTCCCAGCGAGAACCAGTTGGACAGGGCGGTCTCGATTCGTCAATATTCGCGCGAGCCGTTGTGCATCATGTAGAAGAAGGTTCGGACGCTTGTACGTCGCGAAGCGCCGCGCAAAGCCCAAAGTCAGGGTGTCGGTATCGAGCGCCTGCGCGGCTTGCGCAAGATCCTCGGAAGAAGCGCCATGGCCTGCTAGCTGCTGAACCAGTTGTTTCCGAACATACCCAACCAACGACTTGCGGGCATCGGCGCGAAGTTGCCAAAGGCTGGAGTCCGTGGTGGAGCGAATATCCCTCCCAAGACTTGCCATCGTTCCGCGCCAGCGCTCTTTCCCACAGTTAACCTCCCAGAGACGATCTGCCTCGACGGAATCCCATGTGGGCATATGCACGCCATTTGTAACGTGCGTTACCGGAACCTCGACCTCCGGCCACCGCGGAAACAACACCTGAAAAATGTGCCGGCTGACCTGCCCGTGGAGCCGGCTTACACCATTGACGGCGCCGCTGCCGCGGATGGCCAGGTACGCCATGTTAAAGGGCTCGGAAGAATCGTTGCGGTCCCGGCGTCCGAGCGCAAGCAGCTCCTGGAACGAAATCGCAAGTTCGGTTTCCGCGTACTTCTTAAAGTACGATTCCATCAATTCAGGAGCAAACAGATCAAAACCCGCCTCCACCGGAGTGTGGGTGGTAAAGAGGTTTCCAGCGCGTGTAATCGTAAGCGCGAGATCGAATGGCTGCTTGTTGTCGCTCATGTAGGATCGCGCCCGTTCAAGCACTGCGAATGCGGCATGACCTTCGTTCAAATGACAAACCTCCGGTTGCAAGCCGAGGGCTCGCAGGAGTCGCCAGCCCCCTATCCCGAGGACCAGCTCCTGCTTCAATCGCAGGTCCCGGCCTCCTCCATAAAGTTCACTGGTGATGCCGCGATGCGCCGGAGTATTTGCCGGGTCGTTTGTGTCCAGGAGATACAGTTTCGTCCGCCCTACTTGCACCTGCCAGGTGCGAATCCAGAGCTTGGCCCCAGGGAAGTCCATTGAGAAACGCAGCCATTCGCCGTTTGTCGCTCGCAGGGGCTTGATCGGCAACTGCCCAGGATCGTTGAATGGGTAAAGAGCTTGCTGCTGTCCCTGCGCGTCGATTTCCTGCCGAAAATACCCTTGTTGATAGAGCAGGCCCACACCGATTACGGGGACGCCCAGATTGCTGGCCGTCTTGAGTTGATCGCCGGCAACGTTTCCAAGCCCGCCCGAATAAATCGGCAGCGCTTCGCTCAACATAAATTCCATTGAGAAATAGGCGACCGTCCTCAGAAGGGAATCGGGATGCGCTTGTTGGAACCAGGCCCCAGGTTGCTCCGCAGTCTGTCTCTCTCGATCAATATCAGCCAACAGTTTTTGGAAATCCGGGTCACTGGTAACACTTTTCAGCCTTTCCCGGGAAACGGTTTGTAACACGATCCACGGGTTATGCGTCAGATCCCAAAGTTCGGGATCCAGTCGCTCCCAGAGCCTGTCTGCGGAATGATTGAAGGACCAGCGCAAGTCCAGAGCCAACTCCGCGAGTGTGTCGGAGATCGTGGTTTCGGGCGGGCGGTTGCTATCAGCAGGACTGCCCATCGTTGACTCCCCTCGCGGCGCTTAGCTTCCAGCCCCTGCTTTCGAGCTCCGTGCGGGGAGTTACGCGCGTAGACCTTGCAAGATCCCCAAATAGTGAACCAGATCGTCACGCGAAAACACTCCGATGAGTCTGCCGCGGTCCACGACAGGGAGCTGATTGATTCCGTTTTGCTCCATATTCTCGATGGTCGGCCAGGCTTCTGCGTTGGCTGGCGTCGAGCTGAGCTTGTCTGCAGGGATCATGGCTTGTGTCACCTTCGTCGTGGGCCAAGACGCCCGCGGCGCCTTTTTGATTTCCGAGAGGGTGATCAGCCCAATGGTCGCATCTCCACGGGTCACCACAAAGCAGCGATCTCCGCGCGTCAAGACGTATTTTTCGACGAGTTCCTGTAATGTCAGATCATCCGGGACTGGCGTGCAATCCCGGCTCATCATCTCCGACACCTTGTGCCCGGCCAGCAAATCCTTCACCCTTTGGCCTTGCACCTGGCTGGTCGCGGCATTTTCAAGGTACCAGCCGATGAATGCTATCCACATGCCATTGAGGAAGCTCCCGGCGAGAGCCTGCCAAACACCAAGAAAAATTAAGAGGAAGCCGAAAAAACGCCCCATGAAGACCGCGACGGAAGTAGCGCGCTGAAAGTTCCCGCTGATGGCCCAAATGATCGCGCGAAAGACGCGGCCCCCATCCAGAGGAAAAGCGGGAATAAGATTGAAAACGCCTAAGCCCAGGTTCATCAGTCCCATATATTTCGTGAGAGCTAGGAGCGCCGGGACGCTGGCGAAGACCGGGCGCAGTTCCCAAAAGATGGCCCCCAGCGCAAAACTGACCGCAGGCCCGGCAATCGCGATCCAGAATTCCGACGCCGCATTCGTGGGCTCTGAGGCGATCTGCGAGACTCCGCCGAAGATAAACAGCGTGATGCGGGGCACGGGGATGCCGTACCGCTTCGCGACGACTGAATGTCCCAGCTCGTGGAGCAACACGCTCACGAAAAGCATGATTGCGGTCAAGGCTCCCAGCAGCCAATACTCTCCAGGGTTCCGGCTCTTGAATTCAGCGGGATAGTAGTTGACAGCTAAAAGCCATGTGAGCAAGCCAAAGACGAGGAACCAGGAATAGTCCAGGTCTACTTCGATGCCTAAGATTCGTCCCAACCGGATTGTGTGTCGTGACATGTCTCACCTCTTTCTGTGCCCTAAGAAATCGACGCTTATTGGTAGATCCCCTTGTCAGTTGCCTCGCGCTGCGCCTGAGAAATGCTTCACATCTGGGAAATCTGAGCGCGCATAGAGATCTTCTCGCGTCAAAGGAAGGTCTCGTGGTTCACCGCGTGAAAAAAGAATCTGATGCACCTCAATGATTCCCTCCCGGAAACCCGCTGACGAGGATCGCAGATACAGCCGCCTTGCGCTGCATTTTTGGCGGAAGCGAGGCCATTGCGAATCGCAAACGAGGCCAAGTTGGCGAGATCACCCTCCACTTCAACTTGGCCGTCCATGTATGCCTCGCCAAAGCTCAGAAATGGATCATCGCCGAGGAGGTCGAAAATATTCCCGCTATGGAAAATGATCTTAGGCCCCGGATCTCCGTTGCCATAGTGTGTGGTCGTACCGTCCGGATGTACCACAGTGAGCGAGCCAACGCGAACGTCGTCGAGCTGCTGGGGCAGAGCTGGTATCGCATTCATACCTTCCTCCCGGCCTGCTATCTATGATTAGTCCTCGCCTGAAGCCTCTGCGAGGCTATTCTTAACAAAAATTCGGGATTTGTCACGCCCGTAATCTTTCTCTCCAATCCTTCCCTGGCTAGCTGCTCAAGGTGTGAGGTTTCCATACGTTTTTTGTTGACTTTTTGTCTCGGTTACGCCCGGGACTGCTCGAGTGACACAGACGGCCAGCCGCAGCGGCGGATGGCCGGAAAGGTAGCCGTCCCTGATTTCCTCGCGAGAAGTTCCAGTCGAAAGCTATGTCCTTGGTCAACAAGCTGCTAACATGAAAAGGCATGGTTCTGGCACGAAAAGAAGGAGCTCCCTTCCCACCCATCATGAAAAGTGGAAATGCTCAACAAAATTTGTGGGCCGCGACCGCGCTGTTTCTGTTGCTCTCGACGCTTGCTTTTCTAATCCCGCCAGTCACGACAGCCTCGGGAATATTGCCGCGGGAATATCGCCTCCGTCTGTATCACACGCATACGGGCGAGTGGCTTGACATCGTGTACCGTCGAGGGGATGAATACGTTCCAGACGCTATCGCGAAACTCGATTATTTCCTCCGAGATCATCGCACCGGCGAAGTTCATCATTTCGATGCCAAGCTCTATGACATCTTGGAGGAGCTCACGGTGGCCGTGGGCCGTCCCGGCGCGGAAATCGATATCGTTTGCGGTTATCGCACACCTTTGAGCAACGAGTTTCTTCGCTCCCATGGCGGAGGAGTTGCCAAGAGTAGCCTCCACATCCAGGCGCAGGCCATCGATCTGCGCATACCCGGTGTGGAAACTCGGCGCTTGCGCGATATCGCTCTTTCCCTTCACCGCGGCGGCGTGGGCTACTATCCCCGTTCCGATTTCATCCATGTAGATACAGGGCGCGTTCGTCAATGGTGTTTCAAGTGCGCCGCATGACACCTCGCCGGAAACTAGTGTCCCGAGTTGCACAATTCATTGAATAACTAAATGTGTCATTCCGAGCGAAGCGTGGAATCCGCTTTTTCTGCCGCGTGGAAAACGAAAGCAGTTCCTCGGGACCCGCTCAGCGCGGAACTTTTGGAATGACATGGACAGTCCCGTGACATGTGCAAACTATTTCTGATTCGGGATACTAGCGAGGGTAGGGATAGCCCTTCTCCAGGGCTTGCTCCAGAGCGGCATCGTGCCTGTAGATATCTTCATAAAAATGGACCGTACCGTCTTCGGAAACGGTGACGGTTCCATACACGATCAGCACGGGAATAGGATGAGCAAGCGTCACCTCTTCCGTCTTGCTTCCATTCATCGCGGCGAGGATGTGGTCAACATCCCAGCCGGGATTGTCGCGCAGAACCCACACCGCCAAGTCAACAGGCTTTTCCAGCCGAATGCAGCCGTGGCTGAAGTCGCGCCTTGATCTCGAAAACAATTCCGTGGCCGGAGTATCGTGCATATAAACGTCATATTCATTCGGAAACATGAATTTGATGAGCCCTAACGAATTCTTAGGGCCCGGGCGCTGGCGGACCGAGAGCTTTCCTTCACGAACCTCTTGGAGCATTTCGTCGGTGACTGCCCCCGAGCTGACTACATTTTCATGGTTGTCCACGACTTCCATATTCTCTTTGGTCAAATAATTAGGATTCCGCTCAATGCTGGGGATAGTTTCCGCTCTCGCGATCGACGGCGGCACATTCCAGTAGGGACGGAAGATCACGTAGCGCATTTTATTCGTGAAAATCGGTGTGCTGTGTCCGTAGGCCTTGCCGACTACCACCTTCATCGTCACGGCGATCTTGAATTGATCGTCATACGCCCGGAGTCGGAACTCCGGGATGTTCACCACAACGGGTGAATGTTGGTATTCATCCGGGAGCCAGCGCCAGCGTTCCAGTGTGAGTTCCATCTGCCGCATGCGACGGCTCAAGGGAACGTTCAGCTCCGCTATGGTTTGCCCGTCGATTTGCCCGTCCGGGGTCAGGCCATGGCGTTGCTGAAAACTCTTGACGGCGTTCACCAATGCACCCTGGTAGACCGTGTTGTCGGCCCGAAGAGCCGCATCCTCCGGTAGATCTCCCACGAGTCGCAGCAGGCGCACCAAACGCGGCACCTCAGAATAGGAATCCCCCGGCCTGATTGGTTTCTTGATGGCTGGAAGAGTTTCGCCGTCGTCCTGGCGCGCAATCTCGCGGTACCTTCCAAGCGCACGAATCATACGCTGATAACCGGGATAGGGAGGTTCTACCTGCTGCAGGATGGCCGGAACGCTCGATCCGTGGACCACATGTTCGCGCAGGAATTCCGCCAAGTTGTATCTTCGTTCTGCGACATCAATCGCAAAATGAAGGCGTTCCGGGTTTACTCTGCCAATGTGCAGATCGGATATGTAGCGCATGGCCGAGACGGTCAACGCAACATCGAAACTTACAAGATCCGGCTCTTTGGGATCTCTTGCCGCTGGCTTGAGCCGTGCTAAGCGCGCGGCCCAGCGCGAACCGTCATAGTCGTCAGCCGAGAGGCCCTTCTCGCCGGCACTCTGGAGAACTCCGATCATGGCTTGCGCTTGAGGCGTTGCCTGCATTCCTCTCACCCAGGGCAGCGCGTCGCCATAACCTTCGTAGAACTTGGCGACATCCTCTCGATAATCGCTGAAATCAGGCCACCGCAAGTCAGGTAAGTTTCCCGTTTCTAGAATGGCGTGCAGCGAGGCTTGGCCCTCCGGCCCCAGCGGCTCGGCGTCCCCGGTGGATGAAGCCTGCGGTGCAACTGATCCGAGCGCCGCATCTGGACCGTGCTTGCAGCCCATCATGAGCAAAAGCAATAGCAGGAAGACTCGCGACGCCAAACGATTGAGCATAGATGGACTCACCTGCTCCCGGCTCGTGGCGCGAGAGTCAAAACGTCCATGGAGAAGTATCGGCATCGTGAAGAAAGACGGCGCAATCATTGATACTCACAGCTTATTAAGCAATCGGGCGGCATCTTTTAGCGACTGGCGATTTTCAAAGAAATCACTCCAGGGGTCGGCGCGCTTAATCCGCTTTGCAAAATTCCCCATGTTGAAAGAGGAGGGGATCAGCGTGGGTTTGACCTCCGGCCATTCCAACGGGGTCGAAACAGGCGCTTTCTCGCGCCGCCGGACGGAGTAAGGCGCCACCACCGTTTGCCCAAAACCATTCCGGAATGGATCCAGGTAGACGCGATCGCCCCGCGCTTTGATCGAATGCTCGACCGTCAATTCATCCGGGTGCGCTGCCGCCACGCGCGCGACAAACGACTCCGCGAATGCCAGAACTTCGTCTGCTTCCGCCCCAGTCCGCAGCGGCACCAGGACATGCATGCCCCGGCTGCCCGAAGTCTTGGCGTAGGACACCAGCTTCAAAGCGTCCAAGGCTGCTTTGACCCGCAGCCCCGCACGCGCGGCGTCGGCAAATTTTCCTGTCTCGGGATCAATATCAATACATAACCAGTCCGACTGCCGCGGCGAACTCGCGCGGCCTGCCATGACGTGCACGGCAATGCAACCCAGGTTTGCAAGCGCGAGCTGCGTGATCAGCGAGCCGCCGACCACGTAATCCGTGAACTTGGCGGTGCCGCTTTCATGAGCGATCCGCTTCGTTGGCGTTCCGGGAGGCATGCTCTTGGGTTTCTGTTTTTGAAAGAAGCACTCGCCTTGCATCCCATCCGGGCAGCGCTCGAGAGCCAGTATGCGATCCTTCACATAGGGTGAGAGCTTGGGGAAGATCGCGTCGTAATACTCAACCAGGTCCAGCTTCGTATAGCCTTCCTCGGGCCAGAAGACCTTGTCGGGATGCGATACGGTGATCGGCAATTTTGCGGGCACGGATTTGGCGGGTTTAGTCTTCCTCATGTGGAAGCCTCCGGTATGAGCACGTCTTGCGGACTTTTGTCATCACGCAGGCCCAGAAAAACCGGCTGGCGGAGCTTCTTGTCCGCGGTCAACTCCTCGAACGAAATTTGGGCGATCAGCCGTGGTGCGAGAAAAACCACGTTCTTCTCCCGAGGAGGATCAACTAGCGCGGTTCTCGATCTCACCAGCGGTTGGAACTTCTGGTACAGCGCAGCAAGAGTTTTCTGATCGAATCCCGTTCCGACTTTGCCCACGTAGTGCAGCTTGTGCTGGTCATAAGCTCCGAGGAGAAGGGCGCCAAAATGCTGCCGCGAGCCGGCTGGCTTCGTAAATCCGGCGATGATGAACTCGTCCTCCTGGTGAACCTTCACTTTCAGCCATTGGGTCGAGCGCGCTTCCACGTAGGTAGAGGAAAGATCTTTCGCCACTAATCCCTCGTATCCCCGGCGCTTCGCCACGCGGAAAGCCTCGAGACCATTGGTTGCCAGTCTGTGAGATGGAAGCAGCACCTTGCTCAAGCCGAGCGACTTCACCATCACTGCGCGTCGCGTGGACAGTGGCTCGCTCCGCAGATCCTTGCCTTCATGAAACAGGCAATCAAAAACGGCGCACACCGGTTCACCCTTGCCCTGCTGCAGGAGTTGGAATCGGGAAACCTGCTCCCTGTCAAACACAACAACCTCGCCATCGAGCAGGAGGGTGACAGGTTTGAGACTGTGGATGGCTGCCGCAATCCGAGGGAAGCCGTCCGTGCGGTCTTTTCCATTCCTGGACATCAGCCGGACGCGATCTCCCTCTTTGTACGCGAGGACTCTAATGCCGTCGTATTTCTCTTCATAAACCCATCCGGGCTTGTCGAATGGCTCAGCAACGAGCGTGGCAAGCATGGGCTGAACGCGGAATGGAATCCGGCTCGTCATAAGGGCCGCCTTTTCTGCCCTACCCGTCCCGATGCCGGCTTCGCGCTCGTTTTGCGTTGTCTCTTGCCAGCCGGATCGCCCATCGCAGCTCTTTCCACGTCGCCCCCTTCGTCCCGTGCGATGTCCGCAAGAAGACGCCGGCTCGCTACAGAACGAGGTTCCTCCTGCGTCACGTCCTTCGTGGATGCGTACTGATCGCGATGCTTGATAAGAAGCCAAGTGGATCGAGAGGGATTTTTCCCAAAGCCGTGGGTGCGCACCAGGACCCACGAACCCTGGAGCTTCTTGCCCTGAAGCGTGAACTTGAGTTCACCCTTCTTCAAAGAACTGTCCACATCAGCGCTTTCAGGTTGCCAAGTTCCTCGATCCCAGAGCATCACTGTTCCGGCTCCATATTGACTCGCGGGAATCACTCCCTCGAAATTCGCATATTCGATTGGGTGATCTTCCGTCTGCATCGCCAGGCGCTTTACCGTTGGATCGAGCGAGGGGCCTTTTGGCACCGCCCAAGAGAGGAGCACGCCGCGCCATTCCAAACGAAAATCGTAGTGCAAATTCGAGGCCATGTGCTTTTGGACAACATAAATGAGCGATCCATTCCGCTTCTTTGGGGCTTTGCTTGCCCCTGGCGGCTCCGGTGTCACATCGAATTGCCGCTTCTTCTTGTATTCCTTGAGTTTCATGTCAACTTGCTTTGCGCCGGGTTCTTTTTTCCTGGGCCGTGGCTTCTCTCGTCAAATACAGCGGCTTTTTCCGGCCTTTCGCGGTCTGTTCCAGGCTTTTCTTCAGCGCAGTCCTGATGTCAATCACAGGCGCCCGCTCTGCGCGAGGAGTGGTGGCGATGCTGCGTCCTTTCTCTCTTGCTTTGATCAGAGCGCGAAGCCGCGTCTCAAATTCATCGTGATATTTCTTGAGCTGGAACTCTTCGGAGAGATTATCAACGAGTTGATCGGCCAGCTTTATTTCCTGTGGCGAGAGCTTCACGTTGTCAGTCTGGCCGTATCCGGGCGCTTCGCGGATTTCGTTGGCAAAGTACATGGTATGAAGAGTGATGCCGTGGTCGTACGGCCGGAAGAAAACGGTGTACTCGCGCTGAAACATCGTAAGCTTGGCGATGGCAACGCGATCTTTGTCTTCCATCGTTTTCAGGAGCAACTTGTAAGCTTTCTTGCCTGCCTCGTCGGGGACGATGAAATAAGACGAATCGAAAAAAAGAGGATCGATCTCGGATTCTTTGACGAATGCAAGAATCTCCATGGCGCGCGCGGTTTCCGGCGTTATTTTTTTGATTTCCTCTGGATCGATTAGCGCATACTTGCCATCTTCGTATTCGTATCCTTTTATCACTTCGGAACGTTCCACGATGCGATTGCACTTCGGGCAAAATAATGGCTGCCGAAGCCTGGTCTTGCATACTTTGTGAAATTGGTGAAGCCTTATCCTGGTGCTGCGCGCAGCGGGATAGAGTTTGACGGGTATCGATATCAATCCAAAGGTAATAAAACCTCTCCAGGCGGATGCCATCAGTTTTGCTCCTCCAGTGCAATATGCCGGTATAAGCTACTGCCAAACTCTCAGGGGCTGAAGCCGGCAATAGTATGACTTCGCCTTTGTTTCAGTCGTGTTTTAGCTGGACTTTGGCGGTACTTTGTCGCCTTCCTTGCGCGCCTCCGAGAGGCCTATAGCGATGGCTTGTTTTCGAGACGTAACCACCCCTCCTTTTCCGCCTTTGCCGGAACGAAGTGTGCCGAGCTTTTCTCGATGCAGAGCGCTTCCCACGCTCTTGCTCGTCGCTTCATCATATTTCCTGCTTGAACCTTTTTTCCTTGGCATGTCATGCCCTCCTGCTTGTTAGATTGTGAACCACACCAAAAGTGATTAATTTATCTGATTTACTTAGCCGGCTTCTCCAAACTCATTCGCCAAGAACGCGTTGGCTTCAGGAAAGAAATCTTTTAACTCAAGCCGTAAAGCTCTATTTACGTTCAATTGGTCCTCTTTTCCTTGGCTTTGCCTGTGCTGGCTGCTCCATTTATCGCCTGCTGGATTCGTGCCGGATCTCCAAGGTAATAATGGCGTACAGACTTCAGGTCATCATCAAGTTCCTCTACTAGCGGTATCCCCGTGGGAATGTTCAGGTCAACGATCTGCTGGTCTGGGACCTCCTCCAAATATTTCACCAGGGCCCGCAGGCTGTTGCCATGGGCCGTAATTAATACCTGCCTCCCCGACTGGATGCTGGGAGCAATCAGTTCATGCCAGCATGGCAGAAAGCGCGCCACCGTATCCTTAAGGCATTCGGTCACGGGAAGTTGTTGTTTTGGGACTTCTTTATAGCGTGGGTCCTTCCCAGGATAACGTGCGTCTGTCTCCTCCAACGCCGGCGGTCGAATGTCGTAACTCCGGCGCCAGAGTTTCACTTGCTGTTCTCCGTATTTCGCAGCCGTCTCAGCTTTGTTGAGGCCTTGCAATGCTCCATAATGTCGTTCGTTCAGCCGCCAGTCGCGTTGCACGGGAATCCACATGAGATCCATTTCGTCCATCACGATCCACAGCGTGCGTATGGCCCGTTTCAGCACCGAAGTAAAGGCTAAATCGAAGCTGTACCCCTGTTCCTTAAGCAAGAGGCCCGCCTCCTTGGCCTCTTCTTTGCCCTTCTCCGAAAGGTCAACGTCCGTCCAACCGGTAAACAGGTTTTCTTTGTTCCAGATGCTCTCTCCGTGGCGAAGTAGGACGATTTTGTGCATCTTGATGCTCCCGTTTTTGGAAAAGTCGAGCTACTGAGCGGCCCGAGGTCGCCCGCTCCGATCGTACATTCATTCATTTATGACAGCAGCCTTGACTGTCATTTCGTTGATAACTACTCCCACATCCACGTATTCCGCCGCGAGCCCAAGCACTTACGTCTTGGCATGACTCTGCAATTGCGCGCCATCGGCGGGAGATCCGGGACTCGGATTATTTTCCAGTGCCTCTTTCACGTCACTGCCGCTTACCGTCTCATGCTTCAGCAGTTCCTCGGCCAATGTCTTAAGGGCCGCGCGGTGATCCTTCAGCAGTGCCTGAGCACGGTCGTATTGTTCTGTCACGAGACGCTGGACTTCCACGTCGATCACTTGACGAGTCTCTGGACTGAGCTGGCTATTGTCCTCGACCGATGTCCCCAGGTATTGGAGCTGTTGCCCTGCGTAGCGCACCGAGCCGAGCTTTTCGCTCATGCCAAATTCGGTGACCATACGGCGGGCCAACTCGGTTGCCCGCTGAATGTCGTCACTGGCCCCGGTGCTGATAATTGCGAACTCCACCAATTCCGCGGCACGCCCGCCCAACATAACGGCGATCCGGTCCTTCAATTCATCGATCGTGAGCAGATAGCGGTCTTCGGTTGGCATTTGCATCGTGTAGCCCAAGGCGCCACGGCTGTGTGGAACGATGCTGATCTTGCTGACCGGTTCGCCATGCGGCACCAGTTCAGCCACTAGCGCGTGCCCAGACTCGTGGTATGCAACCGTAGTTCGTTCCTGCTCGTTCATCACCCGGCTCTTTTTCTCGGAACCCGCAATCACTCGTTCGATAGCAGCCTCGAAATCATTCAACGTAACTGCCGTGGCCTTCTCCCGGGCTGCGAGTAAGGCCGCCTCATTCATGGCATTCGCCAGATCAGCGCCGCTGAAACCCGCTGTTATCCGGGCCGCCCGATCCATGTCAAAGTCTGCCGCCAGCTTTACGTTCTTACTGTGAATCTTCAGGATTTCCAGTCGGCCAATGAGATCTGGATTGCCGATGGCAATCTGGCGATCAAAGCGGCCCGCGCGCAGAAGTGCCGGATCGAGCACCTCCGGCCGGTTGGTGGCCGCCATGATAATCACGGGGGCGCTGGCGTCGGTTTTGAAGCCGTCAATCTCGGCCAGCAACTGGTTGAGGGTTTGCTCACGTTCGTCATCGGTGCCCATGCGCACGCCGCCCCGGCTCTGGCCAATGGCGTCAATCTCGTCAATGAAAATGATCGAAGGAGCCACCTTGCGCGCCTGCTCAAAGAGGTCGCGCACCCGTGCGGCGCCCACGCCCACGAACATCTCGACAAACTCGGAGCCGCTGGTCTCAAAGAACGGAACCTGGGCCTCGCCGGCCGTGGCTTTGGCCAGCAGCGTTTTGCCGGTGCCCGGCGGCCCCACGATCAATACGCCCTTGGGGATACGCCCCCCGAGTTGCGCGAATTGTTCTGGCGCCTTTAGAAACTGAATGATCTCTTGGAGCTCGGCAATGGCTTCATCCGCCCCGCCCACATCTTTGTATGTGACCGTAACATCCTGGGGCTTGACCTCGATCGCCTTGCTTTTGCCCACCCCAAAGATGCCGCCCGGCCCTCCGCCAGCGGCTCCCGCCGCTCGCCGGTATGCCACGTACCAGAAACCACCGAGTAGCACGAGCGGCAGAAAGTACTCCAGCAAAAACCCGCCCAGGGGGTTCGGCGGGCGCTCGAAGCGGTAAGTTACATTGGCATTTTGTAACTCTTCAATCAGCTTGGGGTCGGCGGGCGCAGGTATGGTATTGAATGCCACGGTCGGAGGAGTTCCGTCCGGTTTGGGGTTTTTCATCTCACCCGCGATGCTTCTTTCTCCGATGGTTACATTTACGATTTGAGCGGCTGCCAGTTTTTGCTTGAACTCGCTGTAGGGAATTTCCGTATTCCGGGTCAGCGGAGTCAAAACAAATGCCTGGAACAGCTACAAGATAATCAGGCTCGCGATAAAGTAGGTGATGGCAAAACGCAGTTGACGCTTACTTTGCTCCTGACGCTTCTTTTCATCGTCGCGGTTAGGTTTTTTTGGTGACGATCCCGATTCGTTCATTGTCCACCTCTCGGATACCTCTCGAACTCAGCCTACAGGTCTGCCAAAACTCATCCAGTTTCAGTAGCTGATGCAAGGAGCGCCGCCGCTCAGGAACTCAATGAGCTTTGGGCCTCCCTCGATCGTCGCTCCCTCAACCAGATTATTCTCCGCCAAACCGCGCTTCTTAAAACAGGCCATGCACACGTAGATTTTGCCGCCCGCCTTGGCGAAGCCTTCGATCAACTCCTTCAGCGGAGGAAATCCCTGCTCTTGAACGCCGTCCACGTAACCCTTCTGAGAAAGCCGCACGCCGTCGACGCTAAGAAACACCATCGTGTCCTTGCCTGACGCAACGGCGGCGCCGGCCATGGCGAAGCCGACCGTAGCCCTATCGCAATTGTCTTTCGAACATGTAATGCTGACGCAAAATCTGTCTGGCATAAACCCTCCTTAAAAGCTGCAATCGATTATTTCGCTCATACCGCACTTCACTTCTTCTTAAGCAGGCTCAAGGCAAATAGCAGCACGGAAACGATTACGATAGTCGGGCCAATCGTCGTCGTCTTCAGAATCAGTGTGCTGATTACAAACCCCGCGGCGACCGACACTAGACTCGCCCCGCATGCGATAGCCACAAATTGCCTCATTCTCCCCGTAAGCTGCTGTGCCGTTGCGGCTGGAATGATGATCAAGGCGCTCGAAAGCAACGCTCCCATAAAACGCAGGCCCAGCAGGACGGTGAGACTGAACACCAGCAGGAAACCGAGGTCCAGGCGCGCCACATTCACTCTGGTGGCAGCAGCCAGCTCGGGAGAAAAAAGGTCCAGGATCAATCGATCTTTCATCTGAACAATGAAAAGGACAACGATAATGACGGCTGCCGCTCCGAGAAGGAAACCCGCAAGGGACAGCTTCTGGAAGTTGCCAAAAAGCGCTTCCAGCAAGTCTTCTCCCGGGGTGATGAGCGCGCCGATTCCGAGAGAGGCGGCAAATACTACGCCGATCGAAGAGTCTGTCGCCAGCCCCGTTTTCTTTTGGAGTTGCCACACGAGGAGCGTTCCCAAGAATAAGGTCGCTCCCCCACCGGCCAGCGGGTTGCTCTTGAGAAGATAGGCTATTCCGAGTCCTGGAAGCGCTAAGTGCGAGATAACGTCGCTCGCCAGCACCATTCGCTTCATCAGGGCGACAGATCCCACCAGGCCAGCCGCGATGGCAAAAAACGCTGCAAGCAGTACCGCGTAACTGTGGCTTGCGTCCATGCTGATTAGGCCCTCTTCTCTCCGCAACCGAACTGCTCTCGCCTCATTCAATGTTCCTCGATGTGACGATAATACTTGGGCGGAGCCCCGTACAGTTCCTCGAGCGTCTCAGGCGTCAGGATTTCCTTGGGTGTTCCCATGCACGTCTTGCCTTTGCTCACACACAAAACCCGGCTCGCATAGCGATACACCACGCTGAGATCATGCGAGACCAGGATAACGGTAATTCCTTTCTGGCATTGCAACTTATGAACCATTTCATAGATGTGCTCTTCGCTAAGTTCGTCCAGACTCGCCGTCGGCTCATCGAAGAGGAGCACGTTAGGGCGCCCGAGCATTGCAAACGCAATCAGAACTTTCTGAAACTGGCCACCCGACAGAGTTCCTATACCTGCGTTCAAAAATTCAGGCGATAGATTCAATTCGGAAGAAACCTGCTCCATCTCCTGATCCCCAAGATGTAAGAACTGAGCTTTCGCTTCCAGTAACTCCCTAACCCTTAAGGGAAGCTGCCGGTCCGCAGCTATACTCTGTGGGACATATCCAATGCGCGCCTCTCGGCTCCAATGGATTTCTCCCTCGTATGGAATCAGATGCTGCAAGGCCTTAAGCAACACGGTCTTTCCAGATCCATTCGGTCCAATGATCGCCAGGCAGTCCCCGGAATAAACCTCGAAACTCAATCCGCGAAGAACGACAAGGTTCCCCAAAGCAACCCGGAGATCTCGAACCGAAAGTAAACGGTCTCTTACAGCAGTTGGCTCCTTGCTTCGAGTCGTTTCGCATTCCCGCATATCTCGGCCTCGAGGCGCCTCTGATTCTTGAGTCGAGCAGCGCTTCTCATAAGGAATCGATCCCGCCATTCCCGCTCCCGCTTCAATCAGCCCCTTTGGTGTTTGAAGAATTCGACTTGGCGGAGGCGCTTCTTTGCTTCTTCGAGCGTCTTGTATGGTCCGCCCAGGTTTTTTCCCGTTTTCTCCGAGAGCACTTGGTATCCATCTTTCACTTTCTTGATCATCTTCGCTCTCCTCCGCGGCACAATTAGATATACAGCACCACGCTCATTTCGTTGGTCCTTGAGAAGCAACCATTGAAGGCTCAGCTTCATGGTTTCTGTGAAATCACATATTCCCTCATGGCAATCGGAAGGCCACACTTAAGCCCTTGAAAATGCTGGATATATGCACCCGCAAGACCTCGATTCCTTCGCGGATTCGCGAACTTCGCGAAAAACAGCCCGCTAGAGTCAGTGGCAACATAGTTCGCTAGCTGGACGAGCTCGCAGCATTGGCCGGGATTCACCGGTGTTTTGGCCGGGTCGCGACACTGAGTTGCGGGAGCAGTGAAAGCCGTCAGAAGTTAGAGCAATCTCAAATGGCTCGCTGCAAGAAGACTCCGGAAGCCGGGGACAAAGCTGTCGAAACATTCCTGCCGCGCGTGTGGCGCTCAATTATCGCAACATTGGGGGGATGAATTGTCGAAGGGCTGCGGCCTATGGCGGGGTGAGCTGCCCGGTGGCGCGAATCAGGTTAACGGCGTCGTGACGGCTTGCCGCTTCCATCTGTCGCATCACTCGGCGTATATGATTCTTCACGGTGAACTGAGACAAATTCAGGTTGGCTGCGATTTCCTTGTTCGTCAGGCCGTTGGCCACCAGCCGGATAAGTTGCAGTTGCCGCGGAGTGAGGATCTTCCGATCGCCATTCTGCGGATAGGCTATTTCGAGTCGCTCCGGTTTCTTTTTGCTCAGATATCGAATCAAAGTCATGCACAGGCTCGGGGGACAAGTGGCTTCGCCGCGGACCGCGGCACGCACCGCCTCCACGATCTCCGCGGCTGAAGCGTCCTTGAGCAGGTAACCGCAGATTCCCAGGAACACCGCCCTCAAAAAGACCTCCGGGTCCTCGTTCATGCCGAAAAGAAGCAGCATGATTCCCGAGTCTTGGCCAAGGATGTCGCGCAAAAAGCTCGAGCGGACCGTGTTGTCAAAGCAATCCGTCAAGACAACATCGCAATGCGAGGAGATTATCTCGTCCTTAATGCTTTCCGAATGGCGGCTCACGCCGACGACGTTAATCTCCGAGCGTTTTCTCAGCAGCCGCGCCAGCGTATCGCGCAGCAATCGGTTTTCGGTCAAGAGGTAGACGCTAACTTGCGGGGATAACTTGCAGTCATCTGTCTGTCCCATATGCACCCTTGGTTCCATTCATCCTTTCGAGAGGGAGAAACATCAAGCGCGGGGAGGAGGGGGGCGCAGAGGCACTTCAACTATCTGGCAACGAGAGTTTAATGGCAATCGAAGCAGATGTCCATTAACTTTATAGATGTCCAAAGAGTACATGACAGACGTGCCAGATTGAAACATTGCGCCCTTGAAGTGGCTCCACCCAAGATGTCATGTGCCAATTCGATACTTTTTGCATACGCATGAGCCTTAGTCCGCGGACTATTGTAGGACCTAGGTTCTCGGGCTATCCGCGGCTCTCCACTTCAACAGGTGGACTGCGGCCAAAGCCGCCTTCCGGCCATAGTGCTGAATTGATTCTTCATTGGACCTAGCGCTTTTTCCCAATCCATTAATACTCAAAGCTCAAGAGGGAATGGCGATGCTCAAGACCTTCCGAATTCTCATGGCCAACCAGCCGAAGCTGATGAGAGAGCTCCTCGTGGAGATGCTTGCAGAAGAATCCTGGATTGAAATTGTCGGGGAAGTGACTCACGAAGTGGAAATTCGCGAGTTGGTGCAAAAGACGGCGCCGGACCTTCTGGTCGTCACGGCGGACAAACCGGGCAAGCGGCCCGCCATCTGCGACGAACTGCTTCGCGAGTACCCGGCGCTTCGCATCATCGCGGTCGCACCCCACGAAAATTACACCGTATGTTATTGGGCGTCCCTCGATATTCATGCCGCCGACATCGAATCATCGGAACAGGGCTTCCTTAGCGCCGTGAAAAGCGTGGCTGAGACGGTGAGCAAAAGCAGCGAGATCAACTGAGGAGGAGTGTATCAACATGCTCAGAGCCGGCAAGTTCACCAGGCCTTTCGTTCCCTTCGTTCTCTTGGCCTTTTGTGTTTCCGCGAAGCCACAGGAGACCGATCGCCAACCACACCAGCCGAACGGAGCATCGCGCGTTGCCAACGCGGAGGGTTCTGAACTCGAGAATGGGAATCTCTCGCGTGTCGCCGCTTCCCCTGCACAGATTCAGGATGTACTTGTGAACGCACCGGGAATCCTGGTGGAGTTGAAGCGCTGGGCTGCCAAGGAGGCGACTGACAACGGCCAGATCGTCAGCGACGAAGATCTTACCGATAACGCCATTTTTGAGCGGTTGAAAACCGATGTGGCGTTTCGCTCGGTCGCTACCCGATTGGTGCAGCGCTACGGCTACTTGCGTCCAAGCGTGAATCCCGCCTCCGAACTGGGGAAAGAGCAGGACCTTCTCCTCAGAGAGCGTGTAAGGCGCCTCGTGCAGATTGAAGCTTTGGAGGACTCGGAATCGGTCAAGCCTCTGCCTGCGCAGACAAGCGAAGCGAAAGTGGCGCCCTGCGATTTGAATGAAGACCGAGAATGCGTACAAGGAGCGGCGTCCCGGCTGCGGCGCGCCAGCTCAACTCCCGAAGAAAACCCTCTACACAAAGAATCGCCTGCCAATGATTCCAACGAAGGCCAGCCGCTGACGTCATCTCCGCGCATCATGCAAACCGGCGTCAATCCAGAAGGTGCGTCGTTCGGCGGAGCGACGGACGGAAATCTTTCTTTCCAGAGCGTCTCTGGCACGATGAAATCTCCCCGCGATCCGGCGCTCTTCAGCAACGGGTCTCCGGATCATCTAACTGCTTCCTCCATGGAACAGTCGCGTGCCGAAGCAATGCGAGGCTCGGCAACGGAGGCGGCTGCCGGAGAATCAACCTTTTCACCGGGTGCAAAGTCGGAGATGGGGGCGGGGACTCTTGGGCGGCGTGAAGCGCGGCTCGCCAAGGAGCGTGAACTCCAGCCCGGAGCGATGGTGCGCCAGGCAAATCCCTACGCCGATATTCCGTCCTTGTATGACCTCTATGTGCAGGCTCCCGCGTGGGATCGTCCACCGCAACGCTTCGGGACGCAAATCTTTCAGGACGGCTTGCGCGATCTCCGCAGCATTCCCATGGATCTGCCTGTGGGACCGGACTATGTGGTTGGCCCGGGTGACAGTCTATCCATTGATCTCTGGGGAGGAGTTTCGACAAAACTGGTTCGCGTTGTGGATCGGCAAGGAAGAGTCACACTTCCTGAAGCAGGTCCCTTGCTCGTCAGCGGCAGGTCTCTTGGCGAAGTGCAGCAAGCCGTCCAAACAGCGATTGGGACCCAGTATCGCGATACCTCAGCCGATGTCTCCGTATCCCGGCTGCGCACGGTTCGGGTCTACGTTGTGGGCGAAGTCGAGGAGCCCGGGGCCTACGATATCAGCTCGCTCTCCACGGCGCTGAATGCGCTGGTGGCCGCGGGGGGAGCGACGCCGCGTGGATCTTTGCGTGCCCTAAAACACATGCGCGGGCGACAGGAACTTGAGGAGATCGACGCGTACGACCTGCTCTTGCACGGTGTCACGCCGGACGCAAAGAGGCTCGAGAATGGCGACACCTTGCTGGTGCCGCCGCCAGGCGCGCAGGTTACCGTGACGGGGATGGTGAGGCGGCCGGCGATTTACGAACTGAATGGCGAGAAAACGGTCGCGGAGGTGCTCGAACTTGCCGGCGGCATCCTGCCCGCGGCGGCTTTGCGGCACGTCGAAGTGCAACGTCTCGAAGCGCACGAAAAGCGCACCATGTTGAGTCTGGATCTGTCGCTTGACAACTCCACATCATCGCAACTCGCCTCTTTCCGGATTCAGGACGGCGATGAAATTCATATTTTCCCGATCGCTCCCTACAACCAGGACACCATCTACCTGCAGGGACACGTTCTCAGGCCCGGGCGGTACTCCTATCGCGAGGGGATGAAGCTGACCGATCTCATCGCGACGTACAAAGAAATCCTTCCAGAGCCCGCGGCGCATTACGCGGAAATCATCCGCCTGAATCCGCCCGATTTTCGACCCAGCGTCGTGAGTTTTGACTTGGCTGCAGCCATGAAGGATCCAACTACGGCTCCGCAGTTGCAACCTTTGGATACCGTGCGGGTTTTCAGCCGCTACGATTTTGAGGCGGCGCCGGCGATCCGGGTGAGCGGCGAGGTGCGGCAGCCTGGGAGATACGGCATTCCCGGGCAGGTGCATCTCCGCGACGCGCTCTACCTGGCAGGTGGATTGACGCCGGATGCGGCGCAAGCAGATGCGCAGGTCTTCCGGACGCAGGCCGACGGCACTATGAAGATTCTAAGCGTCGACCTGAAGGAAGCGATGGCAGGCAATGCGGTCGAAAACATCCTGCTGTTGCCACGGGATCACTTGCTGATCCACAAGAGTCCGGCGAAGGTGGACCCGGCAACCGTTTATGTCAAGGGGGAAGTGGCGAAGCCGGGCCGCTATCCTCTCGCTGCCAATATGCGGGTTTCCGATCTAGTGGCTTCTGCTGGCGGATTGCTGCGAAGCGCAAACCCTGATAGCGGCGACCTGACCCATTATGCAATCTCTGATTCGTCTGGGGAACGCGTGCAAGCCGGGCATCAGGACTTGAGTGTGGCCGCCGCGCTGGCAGGAACCGAAAACCAGAATGTGCCTCTGCGTGATGGCGATGTTTTGACGGTGCCGCAGCAGGCTGGTTGGAAGGATGTCGGTGCGGTAGTTACGTTGCGTGGAGAGGTGCGCAAACCTGGGGTGTACGGCATCCGCTCCGGCGAGCGGCTAAGTTCGCTGCTACAGCGTGCGGGAGGGTTGTTGCCGACTGCCTATCCGCGAGCGGCCGTGTTTGAACGGAAAGAAGTACGCGAACTTCAGGAGAAGAACCGCCAGGAAATGATCCAGAGGCTCGAGCAGGAGTCCGCGGTCGTGAAGACGGCGGCATCCACGACCGGAACAGAAGAAGCTGCCCTGCAACAGGCCGCCGTCCAACAGCGCCAACGCGTGTTGGAAGGGCTTCGCAATGCCCCGGTATCGGGACGCTTGGTGATACATCTGCGCCCGGATCGTGCAGGCTTCGAAGGGTCTCCTGACGATATCGAGCTTCGCGCAGGCGATTCGCTGATGATTCCGAAGCAACCCGGAGCGGTGCTGGTTATCGGCCAGGTGTACAACGCCAACGCCCTCACCTACACGCCAGGGAAGAGTGCCAGTTGGTATCTCTCCCGCGCGGGAGGTGCCACACAGCTTGCCAACAAAGGCGCAATATTCATCGTTCGCTCGGATGGTTCGGTGACGAGCGGCAGTCAGGGCCGCTTCTGGTCCGGAGGTGTGCTCTCGGCGACGATGGGTCCGGGCGACACGATTGTGGTGCCGGAGAGGGCGGTTCAAGGCAGCACTACATTGAAAAACATCCTGACGATCGCCCAAATCGCGTCTTCCGCCGCCTTGGTTGCGGCTGTGGCTATTCCCTAAGCGCATGATGATACGACGCCACATCGGGATTCTCGGAGCGGCGCTGCTGCTTGGCGTTGGCGCCGCTCGTGTGTCCCCGGCGCAAGAGCAGGGGGCAAGGCCCGCGGCCTCGGAAAACGAATCGGCGAAGCACGCGTCTTCTTCACCGGCCGGCGACACGTCAGAAGTGAGCGAAGTCGCGAAAACGTCTGAGAGAACGCGGCTGGAATTGCCGGGAAGGTTCCTGGACGATCAACGAAGGCTCTGGACAAGTCCCGCGCGGCTTCAGTTCTCGGATACAGTGTGGCTTTTTCCGCTTAGTGGCATCACCGCGGGACTATTCGTGACGGATCGCGATTCCAGCAAGCACTTGTCCCACGATCCACACACAATCAGCCGGTACAAGAATCTGTCGGACGCCGGTGTTGCAGCGCTTGTCGGCGGGGCCGGAGGAATGTGGCTTCTGGGCCGCGCCAGGCACAACGAACACTGGAGCGAGACCGGTTTTCTGGCAGGTGAAGCGGCCTTGAATAGTGTAGTGGTGGTTGAGGGATTGAAGTATTCGCTGGGACGCGAACGGCCCTTTCAGGGCGACGGCAGCGGGCCGTTTTTTCAGAGCGGTGGCACGTCGTTTCCTTCCGAGCATGCTGCGGCGGCATGGTCGGTGGCGGGGGTGATCGCACACGAATATCCAGGACCGTTGACCAGGATTCTCGCCTACGGCGCCGCTGGACTGGTCAGTTACTCGCGCGTGAGAGCGCAGCAGCATTTTCCTTCGGACGTACTCGTCGGCGCACTGCTCGGAGAATTGTCTGCCTACACAGTTTATAAGCGCCATCACGATCCCGAACTAGGTGGACAAGAATGGGAAAGCTGGAGCAGCCACGCTCGGCGTATGTTCGAAGAGCCTGCGCGAGCCAATATGGGCTCGCCGTATGTGCCGATGGATAGCTGGGTCTATTCGGCGATTGAGCGGCTGATGGGACTCGGATTGATTGACAGCGGCTTTCTGGCGCATCGCCCGTGGACTCGCTGGGAGTGTGCGCGATTGATCACGGAGGCGGACGATCACGGGGTGGATTCCAATGTGGAAGCCGGCAGTATTTACGCAGCGTTGCAAGAAGAGTTTCGGAGCGAACTCGAACTGCCTTCGGCTGGTGTGAATGTCCAATTGGACTCGGTCTACACGCGCTTGACGGGAATTTCGGGGCCTCCGCTGGGGCGCGGCTGGGAGAGTTATGACTTCGGGCAAACGTTTATTAACGACTATGGCCGGCCTTATGCCGAGGGAGTAAATGCCATCGCGGGTTTCTCTTTCTATACGACGGGAGGGCCTTGGGTAGGCTACGTTCAAGGGGAATATCAGTACGCGCCATCCGCGCCGCCACTGACGTTGTCCGAGCGGACTTTCATACCGGCGGCTTCAAACCTGGAAGGCGAAGGAGTTTTGCCTGCCAAGCCATTTCCGGCCGCGAGCAATGTTCACCTGGTCGAGGCCTATGCGGGATTGCAATTCTCGAATTGGCTGGTGAGTTTCGGTCCGCAAACGATGTGGTCCGGCCCAACCGAGGGCGGGGCCATGTTGCTGAGCACCAACTCCGAGGCCATTCCGATGTTTAGGATCGCCCGGGTTTCGCCGCTAAACATCCCCTGGGTCTCCAAGGTATTGGGGCCAGCGTGGCTCGAGTTTTTCTTCGGACAGCTGTCGGGGCAGTATTTCTTCAGAACACCCACGGGAATCATCGGGAATTACCTGGACCCACTGCAGAATCAGCCCTATCTCCACGGGGAACGAGTTAGCTGGAAGCCCACACGCAACTTCGAGTTTGGCGTGACTCGTACCGTGCTCTTTGGGGGTGGTGATATTCCCATGACCTTCGGTTACTTCGGGAGAAGTTTAGCGGATCGGGGTGAGCACAATCATGTGAAGGGCACACCATCCGATCCGGGCAAACAGGCCTCCGGACTGGATTGGAGTTACCGGCTGCCTCTGCTCCGCCGTTGGGTCACGTTTTATGGCGATGCTTTTGCCTGGGACCAACTCAGCCCCATTGCCTACTGGGATCGCTCCGCGATTAGTGCCGGACTGTATTTTTCGCACCTCCCGAAACTCTCGAAACTCGATTTCCGTGTCGAGGGTGTGTACACCGATGTTCCCGCAGGGGGCGCCATCGGTCAGGGCTTTTATTATTCGCAGGGCGCCAGCCCTTACCTGGACGGTTACACCAACGGTGGAAATCTGATTGGCAGTTGGATTGGGCGCGATGGACAGGGTGCGCAGGCATGGACCAATTACTGGTTCACGCCCAAAAATCGCCTGCAACTCTATTTTCGACACTTGAAAGTGAGTCAGCAGTTCGTTCCAGCCGGGGGAACTCTCACGGATTTTGGCCTGCACGGGGACCTTTGGACGACCCCACGCTGGGGCTTTGCGGCGAATTTGCAATACGAGACATGGACATTCCCGATCATTCAGCCGGGACAGCAGACTGATTTCAGCTCTTCTTTGCAGGTGACCTATCGGCCAAAACCTTGGGGAAAGCTTGCGAAGATCAACTAGGTTCTCTGGAGAGATGTGTGTGATGCAAGAGGCAATGATGAGGAGCGCGAAACGCGGCCCCAGGTTTTCGGCTGGGGGCATGTTCGCAACGCCGCATGCCAGATCTGAGAGATTCACGATTGAAACTTTCCGTCCGGCAGGTGTGTACACAGCGGAGGGGCGTCCGTGAGCGCAAATAAATATCTCGCCCCAATCGGCATTCTACAGGAGCCAAACGATAGCCTGGAAACCCTACCAGACCCGCGCGAAATGCGGGAGCGCCAGGTAATGCATTTGCGCCTTCTTTGGGACCACCGCCGGCTCTTGTTCCGTTGTGTCGCCTGCGGGTTCCTATTCAGTGTCCTCGTGGCGCTCTTAATTCCTTCGCGATACCAGGCAACGACGCAACTCATGCCGCCCGATAACCAATCCGGAACTGGGGCGCTGCTCTCTGCGGTTGCGGGACGCGCGGGCGCTGGGACTCTAAGCGGTTTTGCGGGCGATCTGCTGGGGGCAAAGAATTCCGGAGCTCTGTTTGTAGGAATTCTTTCGAGTCGGACCGTGCGGGATCGCCTTATTCAGCAATTCGACCTGCGCCGCGTTTACGGTGGGTCGAAGATGGAAGACGCGCGGGAAAGACTGGCTGAACACACTTCTCTTTCGGAGGATCGCAAGAGCGGCATCATCACGATCGGGGTCTCGGATCACGACCCGGAACGCGCGGCGGCGATGGCTCAGGCCTACGTCAGCGAACTCGACCGCTTGGTCGCGGAGGTCAGCACCTCGTCAGCGCGCCGCGAGCGCATTTTTCTCGATGAGCGTCTGCACGACGTCAAGGGCGACTTGGATGCCGCGGCGAAGAATTTCAGCGAATTTGCAAGCAAGAACACCGCGATCGATATTCCGGCGCAAGGAAAAGCGATGGTGGAGGCTGCCGCAACGCTCCAAGGGCAGTTGATCGCCGCCCAGTCCGAACTCAGCGGCCTGCAGCAGGTTTACACCGCAAACAACGTGCGTGTCCGCTCCCTTCAGGCGCGCGTCAATGAGCTCCGACAGCAACTGGACAAGCTTGGTGGCGCCGATATGTCCGGCGGCGCCAAGGGTGACAACTCGCTCTACCCCTCGATTCGCAAGCTGCCCATCCTGGGCGTCACCTACGCTGACTTGTACCGCCAGACAAAGATCCAGGAAACCGTGTATGAGCTTCTGACCCAGCAGTACGAGCTCGCAAAGGTAGAGGAAGCCAAGGAGATTCCCGCGGTGAAGGTGTTGGACGCGGCGATTGTGCCGACGAGGAAGTCGTTTCCGCCGCGCATGGTGATCGTCTTTCTCGGGACGGTCTTTGCCTTCGTTCTTGCTGCCACGTTTGTCCTGGGCAACCAGGCCTGGACCGCAACCGACGCGGACGATCCGCGGAAAGCTCTCGCCCGGGAAGTCTTCTCCACCGTTTCGTCTCGCGTGCCATTTATTTCGAAAAACGGCTCGGGAGTGTATCCGGTCAATGGCCACGGGTGGCATTGGAGAAGTTGGCGCGATGGCAGTAACAAGGAGCAGCCAAAACAGGAATAGTTTTGGCTCTATTGAATTGAATATACAAGGGTTAGGTCACACATCGCCCTGTAAGTGACGGGGCGAAGCTTTCTACGCCTTCGGCGAGGAGGAGGGTCCATGGCAAGCATCGCAGGAAGCATGGCAGGCTCGCCCCAATCCCTCCTGTTGGCCTTCGGCTACTCCGAACCGCGCTGGTACGCTGCCTACACCAGCGCGAACCATGAAAAGCGCATCGCGATGCAGTTCGGGCAAAGATCGCTCGAGCACTTTCTGCCGCTGTACGACTCGGTGCGCCGCTGGAAAGACCGCCGCGTGCAGTTGCAGTTGCCCCTGTTTCCTGGGTACGTCTTCGTGCACTTCGCCCTGCGCGACCGCTTGCAGGTCTTGCAGACCCCCGGCGTGGTCAAGCTCGTCAGCTTCAACGGGCTGCCCGCGCCGCTTCCGGACGCAGAAATCGAAGCTCTCCGCGCCAGCCTGGAAAGCGGACTGCGCGGGGAACCCCATCCTTATTTGCAAGCTGGGCGTCGTGCCACAGTCAAGAGCGGACCCCTGCAAGGCCTGGAGGGCATTATCCTTCGCCGAAAAAACAGGACGCGCTTCATCCTTTCGTTCGATCTGATTATGCGGTCGGTGGCAGTGGAGCTCGATGAAACTGACCTCACGCCGTCCATTTGAGGTCGCTATCGAGCCAGGCTGAAGATTCTGTGTCTCTCGGATCACTTTCTGGAATCTTGAACCAGCGCCAAATCTGTGACCGCTCTACTGACTATGATGGGGAACGTCCCTCAACTGAACACTGACGAAGCTCTGCGCGTGCCGCCTGCCTTCGTGGACGGAATCGGGCGGACGTACGGCAGGCTGCGATCCACATTCGCAACTATGCCGGCGGGCTCCAGGCTGATGCAGATCGGTTATAGCTTTGCAGATCAGGCCCTGGCTATAGGATGCACATTTCTGGCGAACGTCGTGCTTGCCCGCACGCAGACCAAGGAAGAGTACGGACTTTTTGCCTTATCGTATTCAGTATTCACCTTCCTCGCGGGCCTGCACAATTCGGCTATCCTCGAACCCTGCACCGTTTACGGCTCCGGAAGGTACCGCAACCGCTTTTCCGAATACTTGCGGCTGATGGTACGGGCAAACGCATACGTCGGGCTCCTGCTCACGATGCTGGTGCTTCTGGCCTGTCTGGTTCTTCACTTGGCCGCACCGCAGTACCTCTCTCGCGCTTTACTGGGTCTGGGAGTATCTGTAGGCGTTCTTCTCTCCGGCGCGTTTCTCCGGCGGATGTTCTATCTTCAGCGGCAGCCGGGCCTCGCTGCGCGAGCTTCTCTCATCTGCTTCCTGACGGTCGCCTGCGTTCTCTGGCTGGCAGCGAAGGCTCACTTCCTTAACGGTTTCTCCGTTTTCGTCATTCTCGCGCTGGGGTGGATCGCCGCAGGCCTCGGTTTGGGAAAGAAACTCGCTCTGGGCCACCCCGCGCAATCCTTTCTGGATTCGGAACCGGGCTATTGGCTGGAACACTGGAAGTATTCGAAATGGGTTCTCTCAACCGCCTTTGTGTTCCAGTTCACCGCGCAGGGCTACTACTGGCTCGTCGCTGGATTTCTTTCGGTCAAGCGCGTCGCCGAACTGAGGGTCATGCAGATGCTCGTTGCGCCGATAGATCAGGTCTTCATTGCCTTGTCCTTCTTGGTCATCCCCGCGCTGGCCGCCCGATACGCGAGCAACCGGATGGGAGATTTTCTGTCATTGGCAAAGCGTTATGGATTGGCGGTTCTAAGCCTGACAGCTCTGTTTGCCCTTGCGGTTCGCTTGGCGGGGAAGCTCGCGATGCATCTACTGTACGCGGGAAAGTTTGATGATCTCGCCCCCATGCTTTACATAGTGGCATTCCTGCCCCTGATCATGGGAATTGGTAACGTCATGAGCTGTGCGCTGAATGCCGCCGAAAAGCCCAAGCTTGTTTTCCGTGCGTATCTGTCCAGCGGAGCCGCAACGCTCCTTGGAGGGATTCCCCTGGTGATCCACTCCGGGTTGCGGGGCGCGGTCTATGGGCTGCTGTTTTCCGCGACAGCGTACACCGCCGCTCTCGCCGGGGGCTTTCTTTCAACCTTTTACAAAAAAACAACAATAAACTATGCCAGTTTCCCAGATTAATCTCCCAACAAATCTATCCGTGGACCGCGATTCCTCGTCGCTCCTGCCAGTGTGCCCCCTGGAATCTGGTGGTCAGCTTGCTCCGATTGCCTTGTTCGTTTACAACCGGCGCGAGCACACCCGGCGGACCGTGGAATCTCTCCGTGCGAACGAGCTCGCGCAGCAAAGCGACTTGTTTGTCTTTGCCGATGGCGCGAAAACTAATTCCGGAGCTGTAGCCGTTGGAGCGGTTAGGGAGTATATCCGCGCGATCGATGGATTCAAGTCCGTGACAATCATAGAGCGTGAACAGAATCTCGGTCTTTCCAAATCGGTGATCAGTGGCGTCACTCGACTATGCAATGAGCGCGGGCGCGCCATTGCCGTCGAAGACGACGTTGTGACCGCGCCCGATTTTCTGGCATTCATGAACCGAGGGTTGCAGCGATACGTCAACGAGCCGAAAATATTCTCCGTCTGCGCTTTCAATCTCCCCATCGTCCCACCCAAGACGTATTCTTACGACGCATTTTTCTCCTACCGCTCCCTTTGCTGGGGCTGGGGCACGTGGAAAGACCGCTGGGAAAAAGCCGATTGGTCGGTGAAGGACTTCCCGGAGTTTATGGCTGACCGGGAAAAACAAAAACGTTTCAACCTGGGAGGCGATGACCTCTCTTGGTTCCTGGCCCGCCACATGGAGGGCAAAATAGATTCCTGGGACACCGTTTGGGCATACACCCACTCCAAATACGACGCGCTTGCACTGCTCCCAGTCTCCTCAAAGGCTTACAACATCGGCCTAGACGGATCCGGTACTCACTGCAAACGAGCGGCTTTTAAGCAGCACATCCTTGCGCCCGGAACCAACTGTGACTACCGCTTTCCGGACTCCGTAAATGTTCACCCGCATTTCGTTGCCGAAATCCAACGATTCCACCGCCCCTCGATGGTTAGAAGGGTGGCACGATTCATTCGACGGCTGGAGCCGAGGACGAAACGATTCGATACTGCGACGGCTCCGAAAGGCGAGACATAGCCATCCAAAGCGACCCACAAAGCCGGGGGCACACCGTTGATCATGAAGAGAATGACTACAAAAAAGCTGACACTAGCCTACAAGAAGCTGAGAAGGAAAATCCCATCCCATACCGCGACAACTCTACTTCTTCTAGGACGGCAAATGTCACGGCAAGTTGCAATTGGGCCGCCGAATGCAAGTTTTAGAAAAGTAGGATTCAAAGTTTTTTCACAGTGGGACGAAGACGGCATCATTCAATACCTAATAAGCCATCTTCCCATACAAAACAAGACCTTTATCGAGTTTGGCGTTGAGGATTATGAGGAAAGCAACACGAGGTTTCTTCTGCTCAATGATCACTGGCAGGGAATGGTATTGGACGCGTGCGAGTCCGATATTCGCTTTATCCAGACGGACAGAATCTATTGGGAGTTTGACCTCCAGGCCAAGTGCGCCTGGATTACGAGAGAGAACATTGATTCCCTCCTCCGCGGAGCTGGCTTTTCTGAAGACGTTGGACTTCTTTCGATCGACATCGATGGAAACGAATACTGGATTTGGGAAGCGATCCAATCCATCAGGCCACGCATCGTGATTGTTGAATACAACAGTCTATTCGGTTTGCAACCCGTTTCCGTTCCCTACAGGGAAAATTTCCAAAAGTTATCCGCCCACTATTCAGGCCTGTACTATGGCTGCTCCTTAGCGGCACTCTACCACCTCGCTAAAAAGAAAGGCTATATGCTCGTGGGCTCAAATATATGGGGGCATAATGCCTTTTTCATCAGGTCCGATGTGGCTTCAGAATTCAAAGGATTGGAACCGGAGGAAGTGTACGTGCCTGGCAAGTACAGAGATTCACGGGATCCAGCCGGGCACCTGACGTATATGAGAGGTGAGGACCGCATGAAGTTGATTGAGCATTTGCCGGTCACAAACGTTGTGACTTGTAAGGAAGGCCTGCTGAAAGAGTTTCATGGACTGCAATGATCGAACCGGAATTCAGCCGAGGTCAATATTGAATCGCGTTAGAGCTCTAGGGCAAACCCCAATAAGAACCGCAGAGGGTGGAGAGAATGCGCTCCTAGGATCGAACGGATCAGGTGCCTCAATGCGAGTCGGAATCAACTGTCTCGACGTCAATCCTTCCTTTGTCGGCGGTGTCACCACGTACGTCCTGGGACTTTTGGAAGGCTTTGCCAGCGCGGGCAACGGATGCCGATTCCGCATATTTGTCACCGAGGGGAATCAGCATCTCTACGAGCAATTTCGGAATCGCGATAATTTCGAGATCGCAGTCATTGGCAACAAGCTCTTCTCCCTGCGGAACAGTATCTGCCGCGCAGCATCCCTTACCAGCAGTAGCGGACTTTACAAATTCACCAGCTATCTCGCTTTCGAGAAGGTCCGCGAGTTGATGGACGCCGAATCGGATGTCCTTTATACGCCGACTCCCGTGTTGCGGTGCTTCAACAGCCGCAGGCCCACGGTGCTCAGCATGCACGATATCCAGCACGTACATCACCCGGAATTCTTTAGTTGGCCGAGGTGCCTCAGCCGGAACGTCACCTACGGATTGAGCGCGCGCCACGCCACTTATATCCAGGCTAGCAGCCAGTACATCAAGGAAGACTTGCTGAGCCATTTTCCCTGGCTCTCCCCGGAACAGGTTGAAGTTATCCCTTCGGGAGCGCTCATTGAAAGATTTGCCACACCGGCGGCAGCGGATTCTCTGTCCGGAGTGCCCGGTCTTCCAGATCGGTTTCTTTTTTTTCCGGCGCAGCTATGGCCGCACAAGAACCATTTGAGGGTGCTGAAAGCGCTCAAGCTGATCGAAGCCGGGCACGGCGTGAAAATCCCGCTCGTGCTCACTGGCGAGAAGTATTCGGCTGCCCCGCAGATATTCAAATTTATCGAAGAACAGTCCATGGGTTATGTCCGCCATGTGGGGAAGGTTTCATTCCAGGACATGGTAGCGCTCTATCAAAAGGCCGCCTTTATGATCACGGCCACGCTGCACGAATCCAGCAGTTTGCCCATCTTGGAGGCCGCTGCTGCCGGCACCCCCATCATTGCTTCAAGAATCCCGCCCATCGAGGAACTGGGCCGCGTGCTGCAGTTGAATCTGTTCGATCCGCTCGACGTTGATGGGCTGGCGCGGCTCGTCCTTGCGCTTTGGAACGACGAAAAGACGGCTTCCGCCCAGGCCGCTCACAACCGCGAACACATCGGTTTGTACTCCTGGGAAAACACAGCCCGGAAATATGTGCGCTTGTTTGAGCGCATCGTGAACTCGTGAGAGCCGTCAGGATAGATACACTGGTGCCGGAAAGCTAGGCAGCACCTCTGCAACATGACGAATCGTACAGCGCTCACACTTGTATTCATGCTTTCGTTCCTGAGTTACATGACACCGGAACTGAGCACTTCACTTCAGCTCGCCCCCTTAGGTCTGTTTGCTGCTCTAGTGCTTTTCAACGTGTTATGGTCAGACTCCATTTTTAATGCAGTGTGGTCGTTGTTTAAATGGGACGGATTAGTGTTCGTGATCCTCGTCTCACTCTTGATGATCGCACCCTCTCTCGCATCCGATTCGGCAAAGTCCACAGAAACTGCGCTCATGGTCTCGGCTTGCCTGATACTTGCGCGTCTCTACATGGCCATAGTGCCGGTCGAGGAAGTTCTGGAGGCGTTCTTCTGGTCGGGGATTGTGTCCATCGGACTGTTCACATTCTTTACCTTTACTAGTCTCGTGCAATCGATAGAAACGCTTGAGAGGTTTTCGCCCTTCAGTTTTCATCCTAACCTACTCGCTTTTCTTTCCGCGGGGTACTTTTGTGTAATGGCCTGGAAATTCAGAACGGGTGATTGGCGCATGAAGATTTTAACAGGGCTATTCGGTTCCCTTTGCCTGATCATCGCTTTTTTCGCCTCCTCACGAGGTTCGCTCATAGGAATTCTTGTCGGTTGCCTCTTTGTCTCTGGAATGGCCATCTTGGGTGCAGGAGAGAACCAGCGGGGAAAGTTCCTGCGGTGGGGGCTTCTTGCAGCAACTTTGCTGGTGGCGACGGTCCTTGTCGCTCAAGATCGGGGATGGACAGCAGAGGCCTATGACTTCATTGATCAGGCTCTGGCTCTTTCCGCCGCCGATCGCGGATTCGACTCTGGGTTTACCGGACGTATCGATAAGTGGAATGCGACTACGAATCTTCTGTCGGACGGAACCTGGATCGTGGGGAAAGGGATTAGATCGTCGGATTCCATGCCGGACGACCTGATTGACAACAGCTACTTGGTGCTCACTTACGAGCTCGGGCTGGTCCCGATGATTTTGATCACGTGGAGATTCCTGAGAATTTTGCAACGATTCATGAAGAGCTACTTCAGTTCCATCGAAAAGAAGCAGAGACTTCTTTGCCTGGCTTGCAGTCTTTTGGTGGTGACGTTCCTGGTAAATAATGTTGTGGCGCGCTATCTATTTGGTGTGGGTAATCCCTACTCGCTGCTCGCATTCTTCTTCTTCGCGGCCCCTACAGAGCACCTTGTGCAATCATCGGTCTTGTCTACGGACAAACGAAGTCAGCCACAATTGGTGGTGGGTCGGCCCACTTCTAATTTCCAGCGGTCGTCACCGCAGCACAACGGTTGATGGGGGCTAGAGGTAACACTCAGTGTGTAAGCCAGATCGATAATCCCGTGCCTGTTATATCGCTTCGTGTGCTGAATGCCATGGATTCGACGGCTCCCGACGGTTACAAGCCCTATCGATACTTCCCTCTCGCAGACAGTTACGACCACGGACAAGAAACGTAGGGAAAACAGAGAAATGTTTCATTCGGGTCCGGAGGGGGCTCCGGTTCCTCAACTTAAGGAGGCATCATGCGATTTCTGATTACAGGCGGAGCGGGGTTTATTGGATCACATCTGGCGGAACGGTTGCTCGCACGCGGCGACAAGGTTTTAGTCCTTGACGATCTTTCGACCGGGAGCGTCCAGAACATTCGCCACCTGAAAACACACGAGCGTTTCCACTGCTTTTTCGATTCCATTCAAAATAAGCATTTACTTGCAGAATTGATCGATGAATCGGACATCATCTTTCATCTCGCCGCAGCCGTCGGCGTTCGCCTGATCGTGGAAAGTCCTGTTCGCACGATTGAAACCAATGTAAACGGAACGCAGCTTGTTCTCGAAGCTGCCAGCAAGAAAAAGAAGCTCGTGTTTACTGCCTCAACTTCTGAAGTGTATGGGAAGAGCAAGGAAGTGCCGTTCCGTGAGGACGCGGACTTAGTGCTCGGGCCCACCAGTAAGGGGCGCTGGAGCTACGCGGCATCGAAAGCGCTCGATGAATTCTTAGCGCTCTCGTTTTGGAAAGAGAGGAAGCAACCGGTCGTGGTGGCGCGCTTGTTCAACACCGTGGGCCCGCGTCAAACGGGGCGTTATGGCATGGTGCTCCCAGGCTTTGTGGGCCAAGCCCTGGCAGGCGCACCCATCACCGTGTACGGCAACGGCCAGCAGTCTCGTTGCTTCTGCGATGTCAGCGACACCATCGAGGCCATCTGGCGGCTAGTGACCACCGACGCTGCAGTCGGGGAAGTGGTCAACATCGGAAACGACCACGAAATCAGCATTGAGGGCCTGGCGCACATGGTGAAGGAGCGGACAGGCAGCGCCTCTCCGGTCACATTTGTTCCGTACGACCAGGCTTACGAGCCCGGATTCGAAGACATGCTGCGGCGCGTACCCTCTCTCGAGAAATTGCAGCGACTCACCAATTTCCGGCCCACCATTGCACTCCCCCAGATCGTGGACCGTGTGGTCGCCTATTTCCAACGCGCGCGGGAAGAGGAACCTTTAGGCGTCGCCGCCTCTGGAGAAGCCGATGGGGAAGATCGCCGAGTGAGTAGTGCCGTCGCCCTTTGAAAAGGATCATTCCAGTCCTGATTAAGCGCACTCTCTCCATTTGACGTCGCCATTGTTGGCGCCGGAACCCCCGGCGAGCCGCCGGGGGCGGTAACATTCGATGAACTTACGAGCCAGATCGCTAATCACGTATTTGTTGGATCGCTTGGTGAACCGACACCCTCGGTTCCGCAAGTTACTCCTGAAATCCTTCTTCCCGGACCGGGATATTGACATCGATCTATTTGGAGCGCGCCTGCGGATCAATGAAAGGAAGGAGATTGGTTATCTGAATGCCTACAAGCGCGGACAGTTGAGCGTGGTGTTCCGGCACGAAGCCGGTGCCGTAACTACCCTTGCTCTGCTGCTGGAACCGACCGATACGTTTGTGGATATTGGCGCAAATGTGGGACTCTTCTCGTCCGTTGTCGCACGAATGGGGTATGTCTTCCCGAAGTTGAAGATCTACGCTTTTGAGCCGAACCCAGATACGCTCAAACGCCTTCGCAATACGCTCGCGGGCAAGAACGTCAACATATTCGGCTGCGCGCTGTCTGATCGAAGCGGGGAGTTGGAGTTCGGTGAATCGGCCGAATCCTCCACCTTCGGAGTAAAAGATTCAGGGAACCCCTTTCTAATGAAGGGTCACACGCTTCGGGTTGATGCAGCAACGCTCGATAGCCTGCTTATCGAGGGTGATTCAATTGTTTTGAAGATTGACGTGGAGAACCACGAGGCCGAGGTGCTCGCAGGGGCCCGCCGATTGCTCCATTCCGGTCGTGTCAAGGCTGTCTACCTGGATGGTTATAGGGACAATACAATTCCTGCCATGCTACGAACCCTAGGTTTTGAACTCTTCGACGGTCATACTCTTGACCGCGGCGAGTGCAACTTCAGTCTGCTTGCCATACATAGCAAACACCTTGAACGCTGGGCGCATTCGCAAGTTTTGACAGCGGCTCGGTAAGAGGTAAGAAAAATATTATGAATTCCGGTATATTTACGACTATTTATGATAGCAGAATATATAATAAGGCAAAATCGCTCGCGCGTCCGATCGCACAGCACAGGAGGTTGCTGGAGCGGGTGAAATACTTGGGGGAACAAATCCTGTCTCCTCAAGAAGGAAATGATCTCATTGCTTCCCTGATCCACCAGCCCGCCGCGATCGGGAGGATCGGTGGTGCAGAAATGGGCGGCCTGCGCCGTTATTTCCGCGGGGCAGATTCTCGGGGACTTTGTGAGTCGTGGGGCCACGATGGAACGAAATTGCATCGCACCGTCGGGCTGTACCCGCCTGAGGGCTCTGTCTTCTCAAAATTTTGCGACATGTTCACGCAGGAGCTTGCGCACCTGGATGCCTCAGCAGTGTGGTTCAACTGGAGGGAACATTCGACTCTGCGGCGGTTCGCGCCAAAAGCAACTCTGATGATGCCGGAGGCGGTCGAGCCCTATCTTCATGACCGGCCCTGGAGCCAGCACCTAGCTGGGAAGCGCGTGTTGGTAGTAAACCCTTTCACCGAATCGATAGAAGCCCAATACAGGCGGCGGCGGCAGGTCTGGCGAGCGAAGCCGGAGGTACTCCCGGACTTCGAGCTTCGAACCATTCGCTGCCCGCTTCATGCTGCCTTAGTCACCCCCAAGTTTCCCGACTGGTTTGCCGCGCTTGACGCGATGCGCAAGGAAATGGCTTCCGCTCCGTTTGACGTCACCATTGTCGGCGCCGCGGGTTGGTCCGTCCCGCTCGTGGTCCACGCAAAATCCTTAGGCGCATGCGGGATCTATCTCGGCGGACCAACGCAGCTGCTTTTCGGCATTGAAGGCCGCCGGTGGGACAGCCACCCGATAATTTCTACTTTTTACAACGAGGCGTGGACGCGTCCGTCGCCGAACGAGACACCGCAGGGTATCCAAAAGATTGAGGGTGGGTGTTACTGGTAGCGCGGACCGCTATTCAGCCCTTGTTTCGATATCCGGGCGGGGGTATTTCGCAAAACGAATTTCATAGCCTCGGCTCCATGCCAAACGAAAACCCACTTCCCCAAACGAGATCAGAAATATGAAAAAGGCGCTGATCACGGGGATTAGCGGCCAAGACGGGGCGTACCTCGCCGAATTCCTGATGAGGAAACGCTACGAGGTCCACGGAATCGACCGGCGCCCTTCTTCGTTCAACACGGCGCGCGTCGAGCACCTTCAGGATGGCCCCGACAGCTCTGATCGTCATCTCTTGTTGCATCATGGCGACATGACCGACGCGAACAATCTCATGCGAGTGATTCAGGAGGTGCAGCCAGATGAGATTTACAATCTGGCGGCGCAAAGTGGTGTGGCGGTCTCGTTTGAGTCTCCGGAGTGCACGGCCAACGTGGACGCATTAGGAACGCTTAGGTTGCTCGAGGCCGTCCGCGTCCTAGGCTTGACAAACGCGGTGCGTTTTTATCAGGCATCGAGTTCGGAACTATACGGCCTGGCTCAGGAGACGCCGCAGTCCGAGTCAACTCCCTTTCATCCGCGTTCACCCTACTCGGTCGCGAAGCTATACGCGTACTGGATCACCGTGAACTACCGCGAAGCGTACGGGTTGTACGCCTGTAACGGGATTCTGTTTAATCATGAATCCCCTCTCCGGGGTGAGACCTTCGTGACCCGCAAGATCACTCGAGGTCTCGCGCGGATCAAGGTGGGCCTGCAGGATTGCCTGTATCTCGGCAATTTGGATGTGAAACGCGACTGGGGCCACGCCCGGGATTACGTGGAGATGATGTGGATGATGCTGCAGCAAGAGGTTCCCGAGGATTTCGTGGTTGCCACCGGCGAGCAATACAATGTCCGGCAATTTGTGATCGCTGCGGCAGAAGAAATGGGCATGCAGCTCACCTGGCGGGGCCGCGGCCTCGAGGAGCAAGCGTTCGACAGCCGCGGTCGTTGCGTGGTTGCGGTTGACCCACACTTCTTCCGTCCATCCGATGTTGAAAATGTGGTAGGAGACGCGAGCAAAGCGCGAACGAAATTGGGCTGGAAGCCAAGGATAACGTTTCGCGAAATCGTGGCAGAGATGGCTGCGTCAGATCTACGAAAGGCTGAGCACGAGCGAACTGTCATGGATTCAACGATTCAAGTCCAGGAGTGAAATAGTGAAGAAAGCCCTGATCACCGGCATCACCGGCCAGGACGGAGCCTACCTGGCCGAATTCCTGCTCCAAAAGGACTACGAAGTCCACGGGATCAAGCGCCGCGCCTCCTCGTTCAATACCGCGCGCATCGACCATCTCTACCAGGATCCTCATGATCCCGATATTCGCTTTCGCCTGCACTACGGAGATTTGACCGACGCAAACAGTCTGATCCGTATCATACAGGCGGTGCAGCCCGACGAAATCTATAATCTGGGGGCTCAGAGTCATGTGGCCGTTTCTTTCGAATCGCCGGAATATACCGCGAATGTGGACGCGCTTGGAACGTTGCGCATTCTGGACACGATACAGACCCTGGGCATGACGCGGAAAACCCGGTTCTACCAGGCCTCCACTTCTGAACTCTACGGGCTGGTACGTGAGATACCCCAAAAGGAAACTACCCCGTTCCATCCGCGATCCCCTTACGGGGTAGCGAAACTGTACGCTTACTGGATCACGGTTAATTACCGCGAAGCCTACGGCATGTATGCTTGCAACGGAATTCTGTTCAATCACGAATCCCCCGTGCGCGGCGAAACATTCGTCACGCGCAAAATCACGCGAGGGCTGGCGCGCGTTAAGGTTGGCCTGCAAGATTGTGTTTTCCTGGGCAATCTAGACGCGAAACGCGACTGGGGTCACGCGCGCGATTATGTGGAAATGCAATGGCTCATGCTGCAGCAGGACCAGCCGGATGATTATGTCATTGCCACGGGACAGCAAGTGTCCGTCCGTGACTTCGTGAATGCAGTGGCGGAACAGCTTGGGATGAAGCTCTCCTGGCGCGGCCACGGCGCCGAAGAAAAAGCTTTAGACGGACGCGGACGGTGTGTCCTCGCGGTCGATTCCCACTATTTTCGTCCTGCGGAAGTGGACACCCTGGTGGGCGATGCCAGCAAGGCGAGAGCCAAGTTGGGCTGGGAACCTAGGGTAAGCTTTCGCGAGCTGGTTGCGGAAATGGTGGCGGCAGATTTGCGTCTTGCAGAACGGGACCAACTGGTAGCCAATTCGGGATACCATGTTCATGCTCACGCCGACTAAATTCATGAACCGCGACGCAACAATCTATGTGGCAGGGCATCAGGGACTAGTCGGCTCGGCTTTGCTTCGCCAGTTCAAGGTGCTTGGTTACCGCAATCTACTCGTCCGCGCGCATCGCGAGCTGGATTTAACCAATCAGAACGAGGTTAGGGAATTCTTTGCACGCGAGCGTCCCGAGTACGTTTTTCTGGCAGCGGCCAAAGTCGGCGGCATTCTCGCTAATTCCACCTATCCGGCGGAGTTTATCAATCAGAATCTGCTCCTTCAGACTAACGCGATCCACGAGGCTTACCGCACCGGCGTGAAACGGCTTCTCTTCCTCGGGTCGAGTTGTATCTACCCCAAGCACGCACCCCAGCCCATGAAGGAAGAATTTTTGCTCACGGGACCACTTGAGTCGACGAATCGCGCGTACGCAGTGGCAAAAATTTCGGGCATCGAAATGTGTCGGTCATACAACTGCCAATATGGCGCTCGCTTTCTGGCTGCCATGCCCCCGAATCTTTATGGGCCTGGCGATCACTACGACCTCGAGAATTCCCATGTAATTCCGGCGCTAATCCGGAAAATGCACGAAGCCAAGATGTGCGGCGCCGACCAGGTCGCTATTTGGGGAACGGGAAGGCCACGTCGTGAGTTCCTCTATAGTGACGACGCTGCGAATGCTTGCGTCTTTTTAATGAACCTGCCGGACGAAAACCTGGACACGATTCTTGCCAACGGCCACTCCTTCCCACTCGTAAATATCGGCTCTGGTCATGAACTGACCATACGTGAACTGGCCGAACTTATTGCTGAGGTAGTGGGATTCAGCGGAAGCCTGGTTTTCGACGCCTCGAAACCCGACGGCACCCCTCGGAAACTTCTTGACATGAGTCGTTTCGCCGCGATGGGATGGAAACCTCTTACCACATTACGCCAAGGCCTCATAAAAACTTACAAAGATTTATTAGCGCGCCAAACGCCCGCTCCGGGTGTGCGGTCCGTTTCGACAAAAGCGGGATGACCGGATCGATGGGGATGCCGGCGATCAAAGAATTGCCGGAAATCAGTTGCTGATTCGACTCGGCACGAGCGGCCACTGCTGGTATCCGTCAAAGGCCTGAAAAAGGAAAAAACCTTGCATCAAATTGCAGACACACTGGGCGCGAGGCCAAATGTAGAGGTGTTCAGCGCCGTCCAAGGGCCGCCCAATGCGCCAAGGAACGAAATGTGCGTTTTGTGCGGGTCGCCGCTCGAAATGAGCATCCCAGGATTGTCAGACACGCGTTTTGGTGTTCCCGGTTCCTACGACATTTTCCTGTGCGCTCATTGCGGCCTCGAACAGACACTTCCTCGGCCCTCCGTGTCCGAGCTCAAGCGGCTCTATGAGACTTACTACAACTTTGGCGGAGAGACAGGCACTCGTTACACACGGTGGCGAGAACGCTTTTTCTTTTCATTCTTAAACCGCCTCTGGTCGCTTCTTGATGGCGACATATCTTTCTATCAACGGCGCGGGACGGGGCGTCTTCTCGACATCGGTTGCAACGAAGGTCGCGGTTTGCGGATCTACCGTGGGAACGGCTTTCAAGTGGAAGGCCTTGAGCTCAATGAAAGAGCCGCGGCTCTGGCCCGCAAATCCGGCTTCACGGTTCATACGTGTTTGCTGCAAGATTTTGTTCCCACGAATGCCTATAGGGTCGCTGTTTTGTCCAATGTATTGGAGCACTCGTTGGATCCCCGGCAAATGTTGCAGGATGTTCATCGCGTTCTTGCTGCCGGCGGACAAGTGTGGATCAGTTGTCCTAATAGTGAGAGTTGGCTGAGGCGTGCACTGGGGCGGAGTTGGATTAATTGGCATGTGCCATTTCACATCACTCACTTTTCCGCCGCGACCCTGCGTCGCCTGTTGGAAAGCGCCGGATATGCTCGAATAGAAGTCCGTCAAATCACGCCCGCCGTATGGGTCGCTCAGTCGCTAATCGCATATTTCTTTGCGACGCAAGGCAAAAAGAATCGCCAGCTTCGAAACCCCTTCCTGACTTTGTTCATCACGCTGCTCGCTAGATTCGTGCTGTTTCCTTTCTTGTGGTTGGGAAATAAGTACGGTCGTGGCGACTGTTTGGTGACCGCTGCAACAAGAGCGTAAGCGATGCGTGTGCTGATTCATGGCATCGACTTTTCCCCGGAAAAGGTTGGCATTGGAAAATATACGGGCGAGATGGCCGAGTGGCTTGCCATGCGCGGCCATGAAGTTCGAGTTGTGACCACCGCTCCTCACTTTCCGCAGTGGAAGGTTTTTGAGGGCTATTCTTCGCGGCGGTTCACCCGGGAAATGTGGCTGCCCAGCAACGGTGCAAGGGGCGCTCTAAGAGTCACTCGTTGCCCGGTTTGGATGCCTCGCGAGCCGTGCGGCTGGAACCGCATACTGTACCTCGTGAGTTTCGCGCTCAGCAGCGCGCCGCCCATGCTGATGCAAATCTCCTGGCATCCAGACGTGATATTGCTGATTGAGCCGACACTCTTCTGCGCACCCCATGTTCTTTTTGTTGCGAAGTTGACGGGTTCAAGCGCCTGGCTTCATGTGCAGGATTTCGAGGTGGACGCAGCTTTTCAGTTGGGGGGGCTGTCGTCGCGTGGGCTGAAACGTCTGGCCCAGGCGGCCGAACGATTTCTGACGTCCAAGTTTGACCGGGTTTCTACTATCTCTCATCGGATGGTCGAACGGCTGCCTGCGAAGGGAGTGGACTCCTCGAAGAGCGTGCTTTTTCCCAATTGGGTGGATACATCGGCGATTTATCCTCTCCTGGCCGCAAGTGCGTTGCGCCTGGAGTTGGGAATCCCCGAACAAGCGATTGTGGCTCTTTATTCCGGAAGCATGGGGATGAAGCACGGTTTGCAGTTGCTGGTTGATGCCAGCCGCCGCCTTGCCCCTCGCTCTGACATCCACTTTGTTTTCTGCGGTGATGGGCCATATCGAGAAGTGCTTCAGGAGGAAAAGCGTGAAAACGTTAGTATGCTGCCGTTACAGCCAGCCGATCGGCTGAACGAACTCCTTAATCTGGCCGATCTGCATTTGTTACCCCAACTGGCTGATGCCTCGGATTTGGTCATGCCCTCAAAATTAACTGGCATGATGGCGAGCGGCCGCGCAGTCGTGGCTACGGCGCGTGCGGGAACGCAAATTGCGTCGGTGCTTGAGGGAAGAGGAATTGTTACTGATCCCGGTGACGTCGACGCGTTTGTCTCTGCTATTACTCGGCTCGCTGAAGATGCCAACCTGCGGCGCCGGATGGGGGAGGCAGCACGCCAATACGCGGTGGAAAATATGGACCGTGGGGAAATTCTGAGCCGATTCGAAATGTCGATTATGGAGATTTACGGCCGCTCTCGATTGGGCGTTGATGAGAGCTTGTCACCAACTGGCAAAGGCCGGCTGCCGTTGAGTCAAGCCGACCCATCCCTTCTAACAAAACGGCACATCCCGGCGGCACACAAAGACATCCCCCATGCGGGATGAAACCCAGCAGGAATACCACGATCAACCAATGTTGCTGAGCACAAATTATGCCTCTGTGCTGCAAGAACCCAAGGCGCTCAGGGAGCTGCCTGCGGATGGCATGGCGGTGAAGCGGGCGATGGACGTCGTTATTTCTGGCATCGCGTTCGTCATTTTGCTACCCGTAATGATCCTGATCGCGCTGCTGGTTAAACTGACTTCGCCAGGGCCAATTTTCTTCCGCTGGAATGTCATCGGCAAAGGAGGGCAACCCTTCGTCGGTTACAAGTTCCGGACGATGCTTGACGGTGCCGATCGGATAAGGGAGCAACTGCGCGAGAAAAACGAGATGACGGGGGTGTTCTTCAAAATGCGGAACGACCCGCGCGTTACCCCCATCGGACGCATCCTCAGACGATTCAGTCTCGACGAGCTGCCGCAATTGTGGAGTGTTTTTAAGGGGGATATGAGTTTAGTTGGGCCTCGCCCCACGCAAATTTTCGAGTACCAGCAGCTTAAAGATTGGCAAAAGCAAAGGGTTAAGGTGAAGCCGGGATCGGTTTCGCTCTGGATCGTATCAGGTAAGACCACCGATTTCGATCAGATGATCCGACTCGATCTGGAGTACATCGATAGCTGGTCCATCGGGCTGGATTTGAAGATCCTACTCAAGGCTTTCCCATACGTCGTTTTTGGCAAGAACTCTTGATGCCGCCGCGCAGTTGCAAGTGTTCATCGATTCAGTTCAATAGGGACTTAGCTCTGAGAAGCTCCGGCGGCATGGTAGGACGATTTGCCTGGGTTGACAGCGATGGTGGTGTCCCCGAGCAGCTTCGCGATGCCTACGCTGATATGAGGAGAGCTGGTGTTGTTCTGCAGGCGGCGGTCGCCTCCAAACCGTTGGTGCTGCAGCAAAGTTGCGCATCCGAGTCCTAGCGGCCGGCCCTGGGCCTGCAAACCTATCGATCGTTCTTGAGCCACGTCGCATGCATTTTAACAAGACCACAGCATAAGCCTTTGAACGCCAGCCGCGGAGATTTCGTACTGGCAATTCCACTGCTTCGAAACCTGTCTGGCTGTTTGGATTCGAATCTCGCCGCATTCTGAAGTGCGGTTTGAAAAAGTGTTTTTCAATTCTGACCTCATCGATTGGAGGGCGCGTGAATAACGGCACGGAAATCCTGGATGCCAGGCAGTATTTCGAGGAACATCAACGGGCGGTGGCGGCGCTTCCGCATGACACCATCGACCAAATCGCCGATGAATTGCTGAAGGCCAAGGAAGCGGGGCGCATGGTCTATTTGTTTGGAAACGGCGGCAGCGCATCGCTGGCCTCCCATTTTGCCTGCGATCTCGGAAAAGGCACGGCTTATTGCAACGGAGGGAAGAGGTTTCGGGCGCTTGCCCTGACGGACAATATTCCAACGATGACCGCATGGGCGAACGACTCCAGTTATGAAGATATATTTTCAGAGCAACTGCGGAATTTCGCTCAACCGCAGGACGTGGCGTTTGCCATCAGCGGCAGCGGAAATTCTGAGAATGTCCTGAGGGCGCTGCGCGTGGCTCGGGAGGCGGCCGCGACGACCATCGGCATCTCCGGTTTCCAAGGCGGGAAAATGAAGTCTCTGTGCGACATTTGCCTCGTGGTTCCCTCCGACAACATGCAAGTCATCGAAGACTTGCATGTGGCCATGGCCCATTCGATTTTCCGCATCGTCTGCAGCCGAATGTCCCTCGGGATGATGGCGGCTGCTTCTCTGGGATAGGCGGATTAGTGGCCTGGCACTGCCTCGCACGAATCGTGGGAACGCCTGGCATTGCTCTGAAGTACTCCGAACCATCTTTGAGCTCAATATGAAAATTCAAACCATTCGTTACGGGATATTGACGGCCGATCTGTTGTGGGTTCTTGCAGCTTTGGGATTGGCCATTGGGCTGCGATACGCAGGAGCAATGGGCCCCTTGGATTTTGCGTTGCACTTTCAGACCTACTCCCTCGTGGCGCTTGCTGCCGTCGTGGCGTGGCCTTTTCTCTACTTTGGATTGCACCTCGAAGGCTTCCAAGGGGGCTGGCACTTTCCCGCAATTCTCTCCAAGCTCATTGTCGCCGTTTCGCTTTTGCTGGTTGTTGTGTTGGCCTTCGCCTTCCTCACCAGGCACTCGTATTCCCGGCTTGTTTTGCTGTGCTTCGCGATTCTCTTTCTTCTCGGACTCGTTGGCGTGCGCTGTTTGGCTTGTTTTCTGGTTGCCTCCCAACTGCGGAATACGGCGGATCATCGCTGCGTCATACTCGGACACGGGCCGATCGCTCGCGAGCTTGCCAGCAAGATCGCTTCGCATCCGGAGATGCCCTTTCAAGTCGTCGGGTTTTTGTTCCCGGGCGAATCAGAGATGTTCAACGGTTTCGCCGGTTCGCTTAAGCCGTCCTTTACCTCCGTTAAGACGCTGCAGGTCCTGGATTTCCTGGCGCAGCAGCAGGTCAAGAAGCTTATTGTCGCCATCCCACAACCCAATGGCCCGGAAATTCGCAAACTCATTGCCGAATGCCGGAAGGCGGCGGTCAAAGTTTTTCTGGTTCCTGAACTATATGGCCTGTACATTTCAAAGGCGGAATTCCTCGAAATCGATGGACTTCCCCTTCTTTCGCTGCAGCAGCGGAATTCTCCAGCCGTCAACTTCGCTTTCAAGCGAGGACTGGACTTCATATTGGGCATGGGAATTCTGCTCTTTGTTTTGCCCCTGCTCGTACTGGCTGCCTTGATTGTGTACGGCAAAAAGGGCAGGGCATTCCGAAGCGATCTCCGTTGCGGGAAGGACGGGATTCCATTCCAAATGTTCCGGCTGAATATCGACCGCCACGCTGCCAGTCTGGAGGGCTACGAGAAACTTTTTATCCGGTGGAGTCTGACGGAACTGCCGCAGCTCTGGAACGTGTTGCGGGGCGATATGTCCCTGGTCGGTCCTCGGCCCGAGTCGCCCGAGAGAGTCAAATACTATTCCGATTGGCAGCGGCAACGATTGAAGGTTGTCGCCGGCGTCACGGGTCTCGCCCAGGTTCATGGGCTTCGCGAGGAGCATTCCTCCGAAGACAAGACGCGTTTCGATTTGCAATACATTTTCAACTGGTCGCCATTTCTGGACCTCAGCCTGATCTTGCAGACCGTGTGGACCTTGCTCTTTCGCGCGCTCAACCAGGTGCCCGTGGCTTCCGAGGCCAGGAGTTTTGACAGTGCTGCGGCCCATTTTGTCGCCCGGGAGGTTGCGGATGTTAATCGTTCGTAGCCCCATGCGCATCAGCTTCGCAGGCGGTGGTACGGATCTTCCATCGTATTACGAGGCTTTCGGCGGGGCTGTTCTCAGCGGTGCCATTAACAAGCACTTCTATACGGTGCTCGAGAAAAGAGGTGACGGGAAAATTCAGATCATCTCTGCCGACCTGCGCACGGTCGAGACCTGGCAAGACATTGCGCGCATGGAGCTGCGCGGCAATGCGCTCGAAATTCCCCTGGCGGTTCTCAAGGAATTTAGGTGCGATGTCTCCGTGAACCTTTTTCTTGCCTCCGAGATTCCGCCAGGAACGGGCCTGGGCTCTTCTGCTAGTGTCTGCGTCAATCTGACGAAGATCCTTGCCGCTTACAGGCACATCTCTCTCTCAAAATATGAACTCGCCGAGAGAGCTTTCCACATTGCTCGCAACGTTTTGGGCCGGCCCGTTGGCAAGCAGGACGAGTACGCGGCCGCTTTTGGAGGCTTGAATTTCATTTCCTTCTACCAGGACGGCGCAACCCACGTCGAGCCCATGAACCTGGAACCCGAACTCGTTCGGGAGCTCCAATCGAGCTTGCTGCTGTTCTTCACCGGTTCGTCCCACCACTCCTGGACAATTCTTGAGGAACAGGAAAATTCGACGCGCAAGACGGGCAGCGGCACCGTCGAGTACTTGCACGAAATTCGCAAACTGGCGGAGCCCATGAAGGCCGCTCTGCTTTCCGGAGAGTTAAGGGAATTCGGCCTTTTGCTTCACGAAGGTTGGGAGATCAAAAAGCGGCTTTCGTCGAAAATCTCCAACGAGCGCATCGACGAGATGTACAAATCGGCGCTGCAAAACGGCGCCTTGGGAGGCAAGATAACCGGAGCGGGCGGCGGCGGCTTCTTGCTCCTGTTTTGCCGGCAGCCGCGCCAGCAAAAGGTGCGCGCAGCCCTCCTGACGCTGGGTGCCCGTGAGATGGGCTTTGAGTTTGACTTTCAGGGTACTCAGGTCGTGGCGGACGACCCGTTTATCGATGGTGATGAAAATGGCGGCATGCGCTGGACGTTTGTTCCGTCTGCGGACCAGGCGGTCGCCAATGGATTTCCGCCGGCAAAGAGCCCGTCATGAATCCTGACTCTGTGTTTTTACAAGTGGCGCTCTTGGCATGAAAGCTTTCCTTCTGGCAGGCGGGCTCGGGACTCGCTTGCGGCCGTTGACCGACAACACGCCGAAGTGTCTTTTGCCGGTTCAAGGCATTCCCATGTTGCAGATTTGGTTCGATCTCTGTCGCCAGTACGGCATTGATGAAGTCCTGATCAATGTTCATTGCCATGGCGATGCGGTGCGCAAGTTCATCGAGAAAAACAAAGATGGCCTGAAAGTGCGCCTTTTCGAGGAAGCGGAGCTTCTCGGCAGTGCAGGGACCGTTCTCGCCAATCGGGATTGGGTTAGCACGGAGAAGCGCTTTTGGGTGCTTTATGCGGACGTCCTCACCAAGGCGAACCTGCATGAAATGCTGGCTTATCATGACCGCCGCGCCCAGATCGCCACGATTGGAGTCTATGAAGTGCCGGAGCCTTCGCGATGCGGCATCGTCCAGATTGATGAGAAGGGCGTGGTCCGTGATTTTGTCGAAAAGCCCGAAGCGCCAGTCGGTAATTTAGCCTTCTCCGGATTGATGTTGGCCACGCCTGCGCTATTGAATTTCATTTCGCACCGCTTTCCGGTCGATCTGGGGTTTCACGTCTTGCCTCAAATGGTTGGCCGCATGGCGGCGTATCGAATACCGGATTTTCTGATTGATATCGGAACGCTGCAGAATTACCGGGCCGCTCAAGAGCTCTGGCCAGGCCGTTCGCAATCACAAACGCAAGGTGGGATTCGTGTTTAGCGGGGTGGTCTTCGACTTTGATGGAGTGATCGTAGACAGCCATCCTGCGCACGCGCGCGCTTGGCAGAGGTTTTTTGACTCTGTGGGAACCACCGTCTCCGGAGAACAACTGCAATTCGTCCTGGACGGAAGAAAACGCGACGAAATCCTGCGGCACTTTATGGGTGAGCTGGACGCAGACCAGCTCGTCGAATACGGCCATCGTAAAGAGCGGTTTTTTCATGATGAAGCAGCGCAAGTGCGGACGATTGACGGTTTGCTGGGTTTTCTGCAGGACCTCGAAAACGAGCAGTTGGCTTTGGCGATTGCCAGCTCGGGAAGCAGAAGCAGGGTCGACTTTCTTCTCGATAGGCTCGACTTGAAGAAACGCTTTCGCGTGGTCGTCACCGGAGATGAGGTGCAACAGGGCAAGCCTCATCCCGCCGTTTTCCTCAAGGCCGCTCAACAATTGGGAGTGCATTCCTCCCAGTTGATGGCATTCGAAGACGCTGTTTCCGGCGTGCAAGCCGCGCGATCAGCCGGAATGATGTGCGTCGGAATCGCCCAGCCTGATCGCGCCTCCATGTTGGTTGATGCCGGCGCGAATTACGTAGTGCCTGATTTTGCGTCCCTCTCGTATTCGAAGCTGCGCGAAATATTTGCTCAATAAAGTTGAGACGAGGCCGTCCAGCGGGCCACACCCATTCTCGCCCGTCACCGCCAGCAGCGGCACGCTCCTCAGTTCGCCACCCCGCCTGCACTTCAACCACAATCCATCCGGAAAAACACTCAGAGTACTGGCCGCGGCGACGTTTCCGCAAGCGCTTGACAATAATGGCGTTATTGGGCCATCAGATGAGGAACCTTGTGTGTTGTACCGGACAATTCCGGGGAATTCGCGGGACCTTTTTATTCTGGTATGACTTCAATCGCGCTTATAGAAGGGTAGTTCACTGCAGGAATGAAGTAGATCTCGATTTTGCCCTGCGGCGTAGGTTCAATATGCTGGAAAGTCTTGACTAACGGCTCGGAGCCGGCTTCCCGGAAAATATCAAATCCTTTCAAGAGCATCGATCCGTTACAAGAAACGTCAAACACTCGGCTGCCCACGCCTCCCATGCCGCCATTCTGAACACCAAACCAGTGCTCCATGAAGTAGAGTCGCAAGGTGTACCTGCTGCCCGTCGCAACAGGCACCACGTAATGGAGGTGCCCAAATCGATGCCATTCGTAAAGACGGCCATCGGCGATTTTGGATAAATCACCCCCGAAACTACTCAGGCGACCCCCGAAGAAGTACCGGTCCGGCATCCAAACATTGCCGTTGGAATCGCGGTAGGGAGAATGGCCGACGACGATCCTCACCGGAAGAATGCGATGCGGGGCGCCCGGCAGAATCTCGATGGCATTTGCGAATGCCTCAGAAGTCGCGAAGTCCACACGAATGGTTCCGTCGCTTGCGGGCGCGACATCTGTAGTTACTTTCGTGGTGGCAATGTCATCCCCACCGGCGTCGTCCACCACATCCAAGTTTGTAGGCGGCCCGCCATTGATCGAGAACGCCACGTTGCGACTAGCCTCTTGAAGTCCCGACGTTTCCGCGAACAGCAGATGAACCTCGTAGATTCCCGGCGGAACGGGATAATTGCAGTGAAAGACACCACGCCGCCCGCTGGCGAAAAGTTGTGGATCTTCAGTGCCTTGGATAGTGTGGCCCGTAACGGAGAATGAACTGCCTCCCGAGCAGAAATGATCGCTCTCCCAAGTCGACCCACCGCGATCTATGTAAGGGGCGGTAACATTGCCCACCATAGCGCGGAGAATCTTCCCGGAACTTAAGCCCGGAGCAGCAACCACCAGGGCCTGCACGGAACTATCCTGCCTACCTGTCGGGTGCCATTTCTTCCAGACAAGTACCGTTATCGCAAATACAGAAATCACAACAATAGCGGCCGCCAGTGCTCTTCCAGTCCGTGGCGTGAACTTTATTCGGGTTTCGCCGCCATTCCGATGTTCTGCGGCTCCCTCTGGATTCGAGGCCTGCGGTGGTTGAGCGGGATTGTCTAGCTGCTCCTCTGTGCGGGCGATCTCCTGGGAGGTAGCCCCATCGAGAGATTGGCTGGTTTGATTCTCATCGAGTTTGGATTCGACCCCTGCCGGTTCCAAATCGCTGATATGGATGAACTTTGGAACGTAGTGTCCTGGGGGCAGGCAAATATGAATGGCGTGATCCGCCCCGGCAGTTCTATAGAAATGTTCCAGCCGCTTCCGTAATGCATGAGCGGTGACGCGGACGATCGTATCCACCTGGGGGTCAAAAGATTCCGGTCGTCCGAGGGCCTGCACGGCAATGCTGTACTCCTTGATTTCGTCGATTGCTCCTTCAAAGTACTTTTCGCAAACAAAAGTCAGAAACCGAACAAGGTTATTCGTCCGCCCGAATACACCAGACGACAGAATGCCGTCTACTTCAGCCCGCTCAGCCTCCAGCTTGCTGATCGCTGATTGCAAGTGACTATCCCCTTAGGAATGGTGCCTTCGGCATACCATCCAGAGTTTTGGAGCGAGTATAACCGAATTTTCGCAACTTGACACTGGACCAAACACGTGTGCGCCAAATACTTGATATTTCATGAACTTAAGCTGCCAACCCTGGCTAACGGTTTCATCCTCCGCTTTTATAACCGTTGCATTCTCACCGTGAATTCACCGTTGGCTAACTTCCAACGCGGACGCCAGCACTGCTTTACTCAATCAACCTAACCAGATTCACCCCGTTTGCGGTGCAGCTTCCTGAACCGCTTTGATGGCGGCCGGTCAGAGAAGCAGATCAGCAACACCACTATTGTGCCGTCTGAGGAGAGGTCAAAATGACTGTGGCTCGCCCGAAAAATCAACTTTCGCTAATTGGCTGCGGGATGATGAAGCGTTTTTGTTTGGCGGCTCTTTATGCCCTGATAATTCTGTTCGTTGCGTCGCTATTGTCCGGGACGGTTGAGTTCGCTGTTGCTCAGGATATATTCGGCCGCATCGCCGGGACTGTCACGGACGCGTCTGGCGGCACTGTTCCGGATGTCAAGGTGTCAATCGTGAACGAGGCGACACAAGCGGTCCGCGATATTACGACGAACGAACATGGTTATTTCGTTGCGGATGAACTGCCAGTCGGCACATATAGCTTGGTGGCAGAGAAGCCCGGCTTCAAAAAGATCACTAAAAGAGGCAATGTTTTATCCGCTGGTGGCCGTCTGACCGTGGACCTGAGCCTGGAAATCGGCGCGGTCACGGAAACTATAGTTGTAACGGCGGTCGGAGATACGGTGAATACAACCTCCGCCGAAATCTCGACCACCATCACGCACCAACAGGTGGACAACCTGGCCTTGAACCAGCGCCACTACGAGTCGCTCGTCAGTCTGGTTCCCGGCGCGGCCCTCCAGGGTTCGGGCACCAACCCCGCCGCCTTGACCGCCAACTACAATAACAGCGTTGCGGATACCAACGGACAGCGGCTGGATGGGCAGAACTGGAGCGTGGACGGAGGGTTTAATCTGGACTCCGGCTCGAACAACAGCGTGTTCAACCAGGTGGGCGTGGATTTCATTCAGGAAGTGGACGTCCAGAGTTCCAACTATGACGCCGAGTTTGGGCGCTCTGCTTCATCCACGATTAACGTGGTAACCAAAAGCGGAGGAAATCAATATCACGGCGGAGTTTTTGAATTCGTCCAGAACAATACTTTCAATGCGGAAAATGCGGGCACCAAACTGACGAATCCCACTGCGACAGGCTACTCGGCCGTGCCCCCATTTCATTTCAACGACTTTGGATGGAACGCTGGTGGGCCCATCCCTTATATCCAGCCGAAAGGCAAGCTGTTTTTCTTTGCTGGCCAGGAGTGGAAAAAGTTTCGCGGGGTATATCCTGGATTGACGGCTGCATCGGTAACGGAGACATTTCCCACGGCCTCGGAGGTGGCGGGAGACTTCACCGACGTTTACAATGGGGGTGTGGCTCCCCCGAAAGGACTCACACTAAATACGCCCGCTGTAATCCCTGCAAGCTGCAGCGGGGGGGTTCTTTTGACTGCACCAAATGTCATTAACCCCTCTTGTATCACCGGCGACGGCGCGGCCATTGCGGCACTCTATACGTCGGCGGCTAAATTGTCCGTGCAGGGAGCTTTACCCACATCGACTGCCGCCAACAACTTGACCTTCAACCTCCCGAATCCCTTAAATCTTCGTGAGGATATCATTCGCGTGGATGAACACGCCAATGAAAATCAAAGTTTTTATTTTAGGTATATTCACGATAGCGTGGATATTTACAATCCTTATTCGACCTTCGGCGCTGGCGGGGCTGTTCCGGTGGATCCGGACCTGCGCCATCGTCCTGGATATAACTATCAAATCGGGTGGGTCGCTGTGATCAGTCCGACCCTGATCAACGAAGTCAAATTCAACGCCGACTGGCATAAGCAAAGGACCCCGCTGCAAGGCACCGCTTGGATGAAGTCTGCGTATGGGTTCCAGTTTATCCCACCGCTCGGAAACCCAACGACGTTCCCCGGAGGGCTTCCGGCGATAAGCTTCACTGCTCCGGCCACGAGTTTTGCGACGCCCGCACCAGCCGGCGTGAATGGTCCAGCGCCGAACTACCTCGCATCTCCCACCACGGATATAAATCCGGCGGATAACGTCACGTGGCAGAAGCACAGTCACTCCATAAAGTTCGGAGCGGAGTTCGCGCGCAACCGCAAGACTCAGAACTCGCGCACCAACTATGACGGCACCATCAATTTCAGTGCTAGTGCGGGCGCAACCACCGGCTCAAACTCGACGGGTGACCCCTTCGCTGACGCGCTCCTCGGGAACTTCAACAGCCTCGGCCAGAACTCCGCCGTCACTACAGGCCAGTTCCGGTTCAACGATGTGGAATCCTACCTCCAGGATACTTGGAAGGTATCGCGCGGATTTAGCTTGGTCTTGGGTGTGCGATATATATACACGACGCCGACTTACGCTCAGGGCAACAACATGACGAACTTCGACCCCTATGCGTTTCAGACCGGCCTCGAACCGACCTTTACGGGCGGCTTGGCGACCAGCAGCATCAACCCCGCTTCACCGGGCCTTTGCAGCGGCCCTCTGCTTAACGTGATCGGTACGCCGGTCCTTACGATTGAATGCAATGGATTGGTGCGGCCCGGAAACGTGCCTTACGACCAGGCTGGCAATGTTCCTGCTACGTATGTGGATCCCCAGCTTTTGGCTTCCATACCGCCGACTGCGTCCCGCGGTTTCTACCAAGCGGAGAGCCTGTGGGCGCCACGCGTGGGCTTCTCGTATTCGCCGTTCAGCAATAATAGAACAGTTGTTCGAGGCGGCTTTGGAGTTTTCTACGACAAACCGGAAGGAAACATTCTCGGGAACGGCATCAATTCCCAAGGTTATCCACCCTGGGCGCAGTCGGTCTCGATTTCAGGCACGAACGCCTCGTTGTCGCAGTTCGATACCGCTCCCGGTGCTGCTACCGTGTCACCTCCCAGTACTCTAAGCCTGAGCGGTGTAGATCCCAACCTGGTGGTCGCTCGCAGTTATCAGTATAGCCTTGGAGTGCAACGCGAACTGCCGGAAGCCATGTTGCTCCAGGTAGCTTATGTCGGCAACCAAGGACGCCACATCCTGCGCGGGCCCAGCTTCAATAATGCCACTTGGACGCAGCAGGGGACCCTCATCCCTGCCTCGCCGGACCCCAACACGTTGGCATGCCCTTCTGGAATAAATGCGGCTGCGTATCAATGCACGGGAGGCTTCGCACCTGCCTTACTGTCAAAGGACCAGATTCGCCCGTACCTGGGATACTCCAGCGTCACCATGGAGTTGAGCGACGCCAATTCCAACTACAATTCCATGCAAGTCAGCCTGACGAAGCGAGCAGGGATCATCACGGCCACTTTTGCCTATACATATTCGAAAGCAATGGGAGATGGCGGTGGCGCGGGTGACGCCTATAACGAAAACCCCGAGCCGGAATGCCCCTTCACTTGCCTCGTCAGCACCGCCGCCAGCCCGGTCTTGGTCAACGGTGCAACTAAGGCAGTAGCAGGCGGAACGCAAAGTGGCGGTGTAGTGGAAACTTGGAAGCAATTTGACTACGGCAAATTGAGTTTCGACGCTACCCACATCGTGGCGCTAAGCTTCACCGTCGAGTCGCCCTGGGGCAAGAACATGAAGGGCGTGGAAGGCGGCCTGGTAAAAGGCTGGTCGCTAAGCGCGCTCATGCACTACCAGTCTGGAGCGCCCCTCACAGTAACAGGCTCGCAAGCCATTGGCCTTAATGGCTCGAATCTCACCCGGCGGGCAAATCTTGTCGCAGGTCAATCCATTGCATTTAGCGGCACATGCTCGAACCCCAAAGCAATATGCTGGGTCAATCCGAACGCTTTCGTATCCGCGCCCGCACTCGGTGCGGGTGACGCCCCCATAGGCGATATCATCGGGCCCAACTTTTATCAGTGGGACCTCTCTTTGCGAAAGATAATCAATTTGCCTTTCCGGGAAGGCATGCGCCTGCAGTTCCAGGCGGATGCATTTAACGCCTTCAACCGGGCCAATTGGAGCAATCCCACCGTGAATAACGCTGGCAACTCCAGTTTTGGACAGATCACCGGATCTCTACCGGCGCGCGTTCTTCAGTTTGGCGGGAAATTCAATTTCTGAAGTTGCGGGCTCTCGGACTCTAAGGCAAACTCGTAACTGGATTCCGAGAGCTCTTACTGTGCCCAATAAGGCCTCTTTATGACTAATATGTTCCGTTGTTTAGTAGTGGCTTTGTGTTTGCCCTCGCTTTCTGGGCGAGGTGCGGCGCAGGTTGCGCCGCTGATCGCGAATATCAATGCGCGTCAGACCACTAGCTTGGATGGCCAGTGGCAGGCAATTGTTGATCCTTATGATGTTGGATCGCTGGACTATCGCGCTCAGCCACTGAAAAATGACCATGCGTTTTACAAGAACTATAAGCCGCAATCCGAATCGGAGCTGGTCGAATATGATTTTGATACTTCCGGCCAGCTCTACGTGCCCGGTGACTGGAACACACAGCGTGAGTCGCTGCTGTTTTATGAAGGGAGCGTCTGGTACAAGCGGTCGTTCGATTACGCAAAATCACCAAAGAGCAGGCTGTTTCTGCATTTTGGAGCGTGCAATTACCTGGCCGCAGTTTACCTGAATGGCGAGGAACTCGGCGAACATGAGGGCGGCTTTACGCCTTTTGATTTTGAAATCACCGATCGCGTAAGGGCGCGCGGAAACTTCCTCGTTCTTCGCATCAACAACAATCGCGCAAAGGATCAAGTTCCCACCGTCAATACGGATTGGTGGAATTATGGGGGCATTACCCGCCCCGTGACGTTGCTGGAAGTCCCGGAGACCTTTGTTCAAGATTATTTTGTCCAGTTGGAGAAAGGATCGACGCGCCAGATTAAAGGCTGGTTGCAGCTCAACGGGCCACAGCTTCAGCAGAATGTCACCATCCGAATTCCAGAGGCGGGGCTCAGTAAGACATTGCAAACAGATTCCAAGGGACGCGGCGAGTTTTCCTTTAGCGCCGGCCTGACGCTTTGGTCTCCCGAGAATCCCAAACTCTATACCGTCGAGATCGCCGGCGAGACGGACAAGGTCATGGAGCGCATCGGATTCCGCTCAATTGAGGTCCGCGGCACGGATATCCTGCTCAACGGGAAACCCGTCTTCTTACGCGGTATCAGCATCCATGAAGAAGCTCCCCTGCGGCCTGGACGAGCCTGGAACGACGATGATGCGCGGACGCTTTTGACTTGGGCAAAGGAACTGGGCTGCAATTTCGTTCGCCTGGCGCACTATCCCCACAGCGAAGCCATGTTGCGCATGGCCGATCAAATGGGAGTGTTGGTTTGGGGAGAGGTGCCCGTCTACTGGACCATTCAGTGGGAAAATCCCCAAACACTGCACAATGCTGAAAACCAGTTGAATGAAATGATCGCGCGAGATCGTAATCGCGCCGCTCTTATCATCTATTCCGTCGCGAACGAAACCCCCATTAGTGATGCCCGGAATCGTTTCCTGCGGCGACTCATTCAGGATGCGCATTCCGCCGACTCCACGCGCCTGGTGTCTGCCGCTCTTCAGGCTCGCGAAGTCGTGGAGGAGAACCGCATAACCATTCACATTGATGATCCGATAGCGAGCGATCTCGATGTCCTCGGGAACAACGAATACATCGGTTGGTATGTCCGCCGGCCGGGGGAGGCAGATTCGATTGATTGGGTCTCGGCGTACGACAAGCCCCTGATTATGAGCGAATTCGGGGGTGACGCCCTTTTTGGCAACCACGGCGCTCCCTCCACACGGTGGACCGAGGAATATCAGGAAAACCTCTACCAGCACCAGATCGTCATGCTCAAGCGCATTTCCTTTCTTCGCGGAATGACACCGTGGATTCTCAAGGATTTTCGTAGTCCGCGCCGAACTCTCCCTCTTCTTGAGGATTATTTCAATCGCAAAGGGCTTGTCTCCGATCATGGTGAGAAGAAGAAAGCCTTCTTTGTATTGCAGCAGTTCTATCGGAACTTGCAAAGCCCTCCGCCGCCCAAGTAGCCAAAGCTCTTCGTCCACCGCCTGCTTACCCTAGCTAGCAATACTCGCCCCAGGCAGCGTCCGGTTTGGGCCCGGCAATCACTCATGAAACCCGAGCGGCCCAGAGTGAATTCCTGACAGCAATGGAGATCAACGCATCACTGAACTAAAAGCTGTGGGTGGGATTGTGGGTAGGAGTTTTCGCTGTCACGTCCGATAACTCCTCCAGAAGGAATGGCGGGGACGACGAGACTCGAACTCGCGACCTCTGCCGTGACAGGGCAGCGTTCTAACCAGCTGAACTACGTCCCCGCGGTGCGTTGGCTACTCACGGATGGTGGGCAGTGCAGGGCTCGAACCTGCGACCTCCTGCTTGTAAGGCAGGCGCTCTAACCAACTGAGCTAACCGCCCTCTCTGCTCACATTTGTACATACTACAGCAACCCCCTCACACCGTCAAACTTACCCTGGCCCTCCCCTTTCCCACCGTGTTTTCTTGCGATTTTCCTGCGCAACCAGTACACTCAGAGTTTCATAAAATATTCGAGGGATGCCCCTTAGATGCTGCTGAACCGCGATTATGTCGGCTACCTGGCCGCCGAAACCATTAAGAAGCTCGTCGCCGACGAACTCGTCGAAATCAAGGAAAAGGACCTCGAGCCGCTCATCTCCCGCGTGCGCCTCCGCATCATGGAGGAACTCACGGTCGAAGATCGCGTCAACGAACAGGTACGCAACATCCTCATCCAATATCAGGATGAAATGCGCCGCACCGGCGTCTCTTATCAGGAAATGTTCAAGAAAGTGAAGGGTCAGATCGCCCGCGATCAAAAATTGATTTTGCGCTGAACCCCGCCGGCGCTTTCTGCGCGCAGCCGCTCCACGCTGCGTGTCGCCGCCAGGGAAAGGAACCGAGGCCCATAAACACGATGAGACTGACCCGCGAAAAAATTGTCCGCATCTCCCATCAAGTCACCGATCTTCTCGTGCAAAGCAATGAAGTGGAGTTCATCGAGGACCGCGATACCATCCGCCAGCACATCGTCCAGACCATCACCAACGTCCTGCGCGAGGAAGAAAAGGTCGAAGCCGAAGTCCGCAAGCGCATCTCTTCCCAGAAAAAGGAAATCCTCGAAGGCAGCGAGGAGTGGGACCTCCTTTTCCGCAAATACTATTCCGAAGAACTCCGCCGCATGGGTATCTCCGCCGCCCCCGAAGAGCACCAAAAGGCTGGCCACCGCTAAATCCCGCGGATTCGCTTTTTCCTCGCACTTCCGAATCCCCGCGCCCTGTAGCTCACCCCTTCAGGGGTGGGGCCTTGCCCAGCGCAGGCAACCCACCTTCCGCTCCAGCGCGTTGTCATCCCGACCGGAGCGTGCGGCATTAGGCTTCGCCCATACTGTCCTCCCGACGTTTATCGCACCTTAACCAACGTTGTCATCCCGACCGGAGCGGCCCGAGTTTCTCTTCCGCGCCGTAGTTTGGCGCGTCGGGCCGCGTAGCGGAGGGATCTGCTTTTCTATCTCTCCTCCGTGCTTTTCCTCCGGTGACGCTCGTCACTTTCTCTCCCTGCACTCTCCGGTACGATAACCTTTGACGTATTGGCCCTATCACCCCCGCCCGGGAGGCAGCATGGAACGCAAAGACTTTCTACAAATGGGTTGTTGCGCGCTCGCTTTTCTCGGCGCGCTCCCCGCAAAATCTTTTTCCGCTGAGGAGCGGCCTTGCGACGAGCAGCTCAAGTTCATCCAGAATTTCTTATCGGACTTGATGGAATCGATAGACTCACAAGTGGACGAACGCACCAAAATCAAAATCCTCGGCGAGTGCGGCCGCGGCTGTTTCCGCCGTTTCCAGTTCAAGCAGGACATCGCCGCGAAGGGAAAGGGCAGTGTTGATAAGCTCATCGAAGCCTATCATGTCAATTTTGAAGCCTGGCGCGATGGCGATACCGTCCATATTCGCTATGGCGCCGTCAACTCCTACGGTTGTTTTTGTCCTGCCGCGCGCTATCGTCCCGGCAAGCCTCATGACATCCATTGCTACTGCACTCGCGCCACCCACCAGGCCATTTGGGAAACCGCCCTGGGGCGTCCCGTGAAAGTCGAGATCCTCCAAACCGTCCGCCGCGGTGACCCCACCTGCCATTTCCTCGTTCATCTTTCTTGATCGAAAACACTTCGGTCCCGCATAAATGGAAGAGGGCGGCTCACAGCCGCCCTCTTCCAACTTAATACTGAAAACCTAAAACTCGCTACGGCGTATCCGGTCTCCGCTTCAACGTCGGCCGGTCATCGTCACTCGAGCTCGGATCCTGGGTCCCGGTCTTATCCGATTGCTCCGTCTTTGTCCGCAACGTTGGCTTGCCCGGCCCGGGCTGCGCCTTGCGCGCGAACATGATGTTCCGCAACCGGCTCTTCACCGAATCAAACTCCGAGGTCGTCACAATGTACTCGTCGCGTTCCGGCAATATTCGCGCTATCTCCTTCTGCGCTGCCTCGATGCGGTCGGGAGTCGGCGGGTGCGTCGAGAAGACTTTCGAGATCGTCCCCGGCCGCCGCTTTTCGTCTGCCTGTAGCCGCTCGAAAAATGTCACGTATGCGTTCGGATCGTATCCCGCTTTGTACATGTACTGGATCCCCAGGAAATCCGCCTGGCGCTCGTCGTCGCGCGAAAACTTCAGGAAGGTCAGTGGAATGGCCAGGTTCATTCCTTCGTAGATTCCATAGCCGGCCCAGCCATAGGGTATGAAGATCATCGCCGCCATCGCGCCGATTTGCATGATGTCCGCTTTGGTCGCATTCTTCGTTCCATGCCGCGCGATTACGTGCGACATCTCATGCGCCATCACGCCCGCAAGCTCTGACTCTTCTTCCGCGCGCAGGATCAGCCCGCTGTTCACATAGAAAAAGCCGCCCGGCAGCGCAAACGCATTCACCACATCCGAATCGATCACCTTGATCGTGAACGGCACCCGCGCATCTGAATTCCTCACCAGGTTCTGCCCCACGCGGTTCACATATTCTGTCACCACGGGGTCATCAATCAGCTTTGAGCTGCGTTCCACTTCCTGCGCCAGCGACTTTCCCAACGCGATCTCGCGTTCCAGCGAGTAAAAGTCCAACCCCTTGCCCGGGTTCCGGTTCCCGATGGCATCCACGTCTTCGTTCGCATTCTTGGGATGTACCGTCTGCTGCTGCTGTATCGGCGCGTCTGATCCGGGCTGCTTTGCCGCGGGCGCTGCTGCCGGAGGCGTCGTGTCATCCGGCGGTGGAGGTGGCGGGGGCGCCTGTTTAACCGGAATCCCTCCAGTCCCCTGTGTTGCATTCGGGTCCTGGGTGCCTCCTTGCTGACCCTGCTGCTGGGTCGTCTGCCCAGCTTGTCCGGAGGCGCCTTGTTGGCCCTGCTGCTGCGCCGGTTGCCCAGACGTGCCCTGTTGCGCCGGCGTGGAACCTTGCGATTGGGACTGGCCCTGAGCACGCGTACCCGCAGGCCATGCCATCAGGCATGCCGCGAGCACTAGACCGATTGCGCACTGCCATGATTTCCGCATAGGTCGAGCCTCTCTGCTTTCCACGCTTTCTACCTAAGTATACACCCTCGCCAGACCGCTACTACTCTCGCTCTCTAGGATGTGTCTCGCCCTAATATGGTTTCCTCTCCATCTCGCCCTGCCGCCTACTCAAATATGTCATCCCGATCCCGCAACGCGGGACCCGACTCTCTCTTCCGCGCCGCAGTTTGACGCGCCGGGCCGCGTAGTGGAGGGATCTGCTTTTCGGTTTCTCCGCCCGGGTGGTGCCATCGTACTGTGTACTGCCTGCCACATGCCCTGTTGACACTTCTGGCCAGCCTATCTACATTCAAAGCATCACTTATGAGCGCGCGGAAGATCCAGATTGGCCAGCTTTGGAAGAAGGACGGCACCGGCGAAACCTATCTCGTTACCCGGGTCTATAACGAAGCACTCAGCACCATCGCCGTTCTGCGCAAATCCGGCGCCGAAAGCGAACATCAGGTCCGCGTCAAGGTTGAACGCACCCCCGCAGGCCAAAACATCCCCGGTTTCTCCCCCGCCATGGAAGACGACGTCGTCTAACTCCCACGCTCTTCTTTGCGTTCCCTGTGGCACAGTCACTCCTGTTTGCCCTGCTCGCCCCGATCTTCGAGGGGAGCTTTGAAGGAACTGTTCACTTGGGTTTACCGCTACGCCACCCAACGACGTACTTGAGGGTGCCCCATCCTTTGCGCCTTTTGCGAAGGGTGGGCTCTTACGACCGAAAGTCTCCGTTCTTCTTCTCTTCCTCTTGCCGTAGCGGCAGGCGCCTACCCCGACCCGGTCAGGGTGTTACCCTCCCTCTCCTGGTTTCTTTCCTCTGCCCATCCTTCGTGCTTGACGCACTCTCTGCATCCTTACTTCTCGGCCTATTTGGAGTGCGGCGGTTTTCTGCCGCTTTTGCGCTGGCATCCCGCAGCACCGCGCCGCCTGCGGACTTGCCCACACTGTCCTTCCGACTTTTTTAGCGTTTCAACCAACATTGTCATCCCGACCGGAGCGGCCCGACTTTTTCTTCCGCGCCGCAGTTTGGCGCCTCGGGCCGCGCAGTGGAGGGATCTGCTTTTCTCCCTCTTCTCCACGAACCTCTGTAAACTCTGCGCCTCTGCGTTAGCGTTTTCCCCTCTTTCCTTACTCAAAACTGAACACTTACCACTTACAACTTCTCTCACACCGACCGCACCCCCAACTTCACCACATCCTCCACCACCATCATCTCTTTCTGCAAAAACGGTTCCCCGTACCGCACCCCAATCATCTGCCCAAAGTGCCGCGCCAGCAGGTCCATCTTCGCGTCCAGTTCATCGATGGCCAGATACACCCGCTGCTTCCGCTCGCTTTTTCCCGGGCGGAATTGCGATCCATACGCCAGAATCGCCCGCCTCCTCGTCTCATACTGCTTCGTCACATCCACCACAAACGTTGGCGGCATGCCCTCGAACGAGGTCGCATACAATATCTTGAACGGCCGGTAGGGCTCCCCGTCCAGCGGCAGTTGCTTCAATCCCGCCAAAAAGCAGCCTTCATACCCCAGCGCCGACGCGTGATAATGATCCGGATGCCGCGCCTCCCAATACGGCACTATCACCGTACGCGGCCGCAACTCGCGAATCACCTTGGCCAGCCGCAACTTGTTCTCTCGCGTCGCTTGCACATCCGAATCCGCCACGCCCAGCGTCCCCCGCCACGCCACCTTCAAAATGTTCGCCGCGCGCGCTGCTTCCTTCGCTCGCGTTTCCGGCGTTCCTCGCGTCCCCATCTCGCCCGCTGTCAAATCCAAAATCCCCGTCGTGTACCCCCGCTGCGCCATCTTCAGCAGCGTCCCCCCGCACGTCAGCTCCACATCATCCGGATGCGCCGCAATCGCCAGCAAATCAAGTTTCATCGCCTCACCTCGAACCATCGTGATTTTAGCAGGGGTTGTGCTACCTTTTCCCGTGGAGTTGTGACATTGGTCCATGCCTGACGAAAAGAGATTATCCGGTCGCGTCGCCCTCGTCACCGGCGCCGCCAAACGCCTCGGCCGCTTCGTCGCTCTGCGGCTCGCCGCGGAAGGCGCCGACGTCGCCATCCACTACGGCCGCTCCGCAGCCGAAGCCCAGGACGCCGTCCGCGAAATCGAAAAACTCGGCCGCCGCGCCATCGCCATTTCCGCCGACCTCACCAACGTCGCCCAAATTCAAACTCTCATCGATCAAACCGTCCGCCACTTCCACCATCTCGACATCCTCGTCAACAGCGCTGCCAATTTCCTCGAAACCAAATTCGGTTCCACCACCGAGCAATCCTGGGACGCCTCCCTCGACACCAATCTCAAAGCCCCTTTCTTCTGCGCCCAGGCCGCCGCCCCGCATCTCGCCAAATCCGGGAAGGGCGTCATCGTCAATTTCGCCGATATTGGTGGCCTCCTCGGATGGCGTGAATTCCTCCCCCACTCCGTCTCCAAAGCCGGCGTCATTTTCATGACCCGCATCCTCGCCAAAGAACTCGCTCCCGCCGTCCGCGTCAACGCCATCGCTCCCGGCACCATCACCATGCCCGGCGATCCCCCCGAGTGGCAATCCGACTTCATCCGCCGCGCTCCCCTCCAACGCACCGGCCGCCCCGATGAAATCGCCGACGCCGTCCTCTTCCTCATCACCGCCGAATTCCTAACCGGCCAAACCCTCGTCCTCGACGGCGGCCGCTCCCTCTCCCCCGACCTCCGCACCTGACTCCCTCCTGTAGCTCGCCCCTTCCTGTAGCTCACCCTTCCTGTAGCTCACCCCTTCAGGGGTGAGGCCTTTCCCTCCCCGTGCTGGCTCCGCGCCGCTTTATGGCGCGTCGGGCCGCGCAGTGGAGGGATCTGCTTTGCCTTTCTCCTCCGCTCTTCTCTGCGAACTCTGCGCCTCTGCGTTATATCCCTCTTCTCTTTTGCTCTGTCCCGTCTTCAACTCCCCTATCCAAATTCCCGCACCTCCCCATCATCAATTTTTCTTGCCACTCGGATGCACCCACGTCCCTCTAGGTGTATTCTTATCAATTGTGCGTATCACCCCGCGCACGCGCCGGTCTCCCGGCGGGAAGGAAGCAGGCCATCGCTCCCATGGATCAGGAAACTTACGTGCCTCGCCACATCGAGGACGTCGAAATCCAGGAATGGCTGGAATCCCTCGACTCCGTCCTGCTCTCCAGCGGCACCGACGTGGCCCGCGAAATCATGGAGCGCCTCCGCGCCCACGCCACCGTCAGCGGCATTGATCTTCCTTTTTCCGCCAACACGCCCTACGCCAACACCATTCCCGCGCGCCTCGAACCCCTCTTCCCCGGCGATCAGCAACTCGAGCGCCGCATCAAGTCCCTCATTCGCTGGAACGCTCTCGCCATGGTCGTCCGCGCCAATCGCCTCGAGCACAACATCGGCGGCCACATCTCCACCTACGCCTCCGCCGCCACCCTCTACGAAGTCGGCTTCAACCATTTCTTCCGCGGGCGCTCCGATTCCTTTGAAGGCGACACCATCTATTTCCAGGGCCATGCCGCTCCCGGCATCTATGCCCGCGCCTTTCTCGAAGGCCGCCTTAGCGTCGAGCAACTCGTGAATTTTCGCCGTGAACTCAAGCCCGGCGGCGGCCTCTCTTCCTATCCCCACCCCTGGCTCATGCCCGACTTCTGGGAATTTCCCACTGTCTCTATGGGGCTTAGCCCCCTGATGGCCATCTATCAGGCGCGCTTCAATCGCTATCTCGAAAATCGCGGCCTCAAGCCTGTCACCGACGCGAAGGTCTGGGCCTTCATCGGCGATGGCGAAACCGACGAGCCCGAATCCCTCGGCGCCATTACTCTCGCCTCCCGCGAGAAACTCGATAACCTCATCTTCGTCGTCAACTGCAATCTCCAGCGCCTCGATGGTCCCGTGCGCGGCAATGGCCAGATCATTCAGGAGCTCGAATCCGCCTTCCGCGGCGCTGGCTGGAACGTCATCAAAATTCTCTGGGGCTCCGAATGGGATCCCATTATCGAGCGCGACACCGAAGGCCTCCTCGTCAAGCGCATGGGCGAAATGGTGGATGGCGAATACCAGAAGCTCGTCGTCTCTAGCGGCGCTTACATCCGCCAGTTTTTCTTTGGCAGCGATCCCCGCCTTCTCAAGCTCGTCGAGCCACTTCCCGATGAGGCGCTTCGCCGCCTGCGTGTTGGTGGCCACGATCCCCGCAAAGTCTACGCTGCCTATAAGGCCGCCTTCGAACACCAGGGCCGCCCCACCGTCATCCTCGCCCGCACCATCAAAGGCTACGGCCTCGGCGAAGCCGGGGAAGGGAAGAACGTCACCCACCAGCAGAAAAAGCTCAACGAAGACGAGCTGCGCGAATTTCGCTCGCGTTTCGGCATTCCCCTCAGCGATCAAGACGTCAACGAATTGCCCTTCTATCGTCCCGCCGAAGACAGCGAGGAGGTGCGCTATCTCAAAGCCCGCCGTGAAGCCCTCGGCGGCTACGTGCCGCAACGCAAGGTCCGCTCCGCCCCGCTCGTCGCCGACCACGATGAACTCTTCCGCGAATTCTTCGAGGGCAGCGAAGGCCGTGAAGTTTCCACCACCATGGCCTTCGTCGGCATGCTTCGCAAAATGCTCAAGGACCGCGAAATCGGCAAGCTCGTCGTTCCCATCGTTCCCGATGAGGCCCGCACCTTCGGCATGGAATCTCTCTTCCGCACCGTGGGCATCTATTCCAGCGTCGGCCAGAAGTACGAGCCTGTGGACGTGAATACTCTTCTCTACTACAAGGAAGCCAAGAACGGCCAGATCCTCGAAGAGGGCATCACCGAAGCTGGCTCCGTCGCATCATTCATCGCAGCGGGCTCCGCTTACGCCACCCACGGCATCAATACCATTCCGTTCTTCATCTATTATTCGATGTTCGGTTTTCAGCGCATCGCCGATTTCATCTGGGCCGCCGCGGACATGCGCACGCGCGGTTTTCTCATTGGTGGCACCGCGGGCCGCACTACTCTCGCCGGGGAAGGTCTCCAGCACCAGGACGGCAACAGCCACGTCCTCGCTCTTCCCGTTCCTAATCTTCGCGCTTACGATCCCGCCTACGCCTACGAAATCGCCGTCATCCTTCAGGATGGCATTCGCCGCATGTACAAAGAAGGCGAAAACATCTTCTATTACATCACTGTCATGAACGAACCCTACGCTATGCCCGCCATGCCCGCTGGCGCAAAAGAAGGCATCCTCAAGGGTATGTACAAGCTGCGTCCCGCAGCCCAGCGCAAAGGCAATCTCCGCGCGCAACTCTTCGGCAGCGGCGCGATTCTCAACGAAGTTCTCCGCGCCCAGGAAATTCTCGAACAGAAATTCGGCGTCGCCGCTGATGTTTGGAGCGTCACCAGCTACAAGAACCTCTACACCGATGGCATCGAAGTCGAGCGCTGGAATCGTCTCCATCCCGACGAAACGCCTCGCGTCCCCTACGTCACGCAATGCCTCGAAGGCGAGCAAGGCGTCTTGGTTGCCGCCACTGACTACTTGAAAGTTCTTCCCTCCATGATTTCCAAATGGGCCCCGCGCCGCCTCGCCGCGCTCGGCACCGACGGCTTCGGTCGCAGCGAAACCCGCGAATCTCTCCGCGACTTCTTCGAAGTGGATTCCCGCTTCATCGTTGTCGCCACGCTCCACGAATTAGCCCAGGACGGCCTCGTCGGCGAAGCCACCGTCCAAAACGCCATCAAGGAACTCCACATCAACCCCGACAAGCCCAATCCCGTCACCTCCTAACTGCGGACCACCTGAAAAACGCCTGTCGCCGTTATTTTGGTTGTCGCTCCGATCCCTCTGGCTCACTCCCCTGTAGCTCACCCCTTCAGGGGTGAGGCCTTTCTCTTAGGTTTGCCTCCGTTACGCCACTCAACAATGTATTTGAGGGTGCCCCATCCTTCGCGTTTTGTGCGAAGGGTGGGCTCTTACGAGCGGGCACCGCAGTCCCTCTTCTCTTCTCTATTCTTTCCTTCTCTTCTTTCCCTCTCTTCTCTGTGCCCCCTGTGTTACCGTCCCTTTTCTCTCCGTTTCCCTCGACACCCCGCCCCACACGCTGCGATACTTCACCCATGTTCTCTCCGACCCTCCTCGACCACTTCCAATCCCCCCGCAACGCCGGTTTACTCCCCAACCCCGCCGCCAAAATCGAAGTCACCAATCCCGTCTGTGGCGATGTTCTCCAACTCTCCGTCCTCCTCGAAAACGGCCGCATCACCGCCGTGCGTTTCCTCTGCCGAGGATGCACCGCCTCTATCGCCTGCGCCTCATTGTTAACGGAACAAATTCAGGGAAGGGAACTCCACGAACTCCACGAAATCACCGCCGGCTCTCTCTCCACCGCTCTCGGTGGTCTGCCTCCCGCCTCTGCTCACGCCGCTCATTTAGCCCACGACGCCCTCCGCGCCCTCCTCCACCACCTCTGCCCCACCCTGTAGCTCACCCCTTCAGGGGTGAGGCCTTCCACAACCCATGCTAAACTTGTAATCCCGCCTGTCGGGTGCCCCAGGCACGGAGTATGTGCCTGGGTCTCAGGTTTGCCTTCTCTTATTCTTTGTCCTCCCGACCGCAGTGCCAAGGCGTTTGTCCTCTCGCTTAATTTGTCATCCCGACCGGAGCAACGGCGGATTTTGCCGTTGCGGAGCGGAGGGCTCGCGGCAAGTTCTCATCGTGGCCGATGGGCCTAGGTCCTAAACTCTTATATTCTTAAACTCTTCAACTCTTGAACTCATCACTTAAAACTGAAAACTTACAACTGAAAACTCCCTCACTCCTCCCCTCTCGCTCTAGCCAGCGTCTCTGGATCATTCAAATTCAATACACACCCTTCCTCGGTAGTCCCGGCCTCAAACACATCCTTCGCATGTGCCCACACCACCGCCCGCGCTCCCACATCCATCGGCGCCTTCAGCAGCTCTTCATACAACGCCGCCGAAAACAACACTGGATGCCCGCGCCGTCCCTCGAATACCGGCACCACAATCGGGGCCCGCGATTCATAAAACGCCTGCACCAGATCATCCACCAGCGCCGCGCTGATCAGCGGATGGTCAATCGGGCACACCATCAGCCCGTCCGTCCCCGCAGGCAAACTGCGCATCGCCGCGTGCAACGAACTCAACTGCCCTTTTTCCCACTCCTCATTGATTACGATTTCGTCCGGATGCAGCGCCACGGCACGCGCGATCGGCTCCGCGTGCGCTCCTAGGACCACCCGCCGCACACCAATCTTCGGATGTCGCGTCACTTCCAATAAATGTTCCAGGAATGGTCGGCCCTGGTATGCCAGCAGGGCCTTTGGTGAGCCCATGCGGCTGCTCGACCCGCCGGAAAGGATCACGGCCGCTATCATGGTAAACCTCGGGCATGCAACTTCAGCTATAGCCGTCCAGGGCTAGGAGTGCCGGATTCCCTCTGCCTGCCGCATTCGGGCGGCGGACCTGTCCGCATCCTACTTCTATTTCCCCGCCCCCACAAGCCCTTCCCCACCACCGCTTCTGACCCACCCTGTAGCTCACCCCTTCAGGGGTGAGGCTTTCCATAACCTTACCTCGCCGCGGGTGCCCCAGCCACGGAGTGTGTGCCTGGGTCTTGGGTTTCGTTCGGGTTTCTCCTGGGTTCCTCTTCTCTGTGATCTCCGTGTTCTCTGTGAACTCTGCGTAAGCCTTTTCCGCCCTCTCTCTTTTCTCTGTGTCCTCTGTGTTCTTCCCTCTGTGACCTCTGTGTTACCGTCCCTCTTCATCGTCTCCGTATTCGCCGCACCACACAGAGTTGCCATCCCGCTTGCCCTGAGCCGCGAAGGGAGCGTCGAAGAGAACGGAGTGCCGCGCCTTTTGCGGCCTCGCCCAATCTGTCATCCCGACCGGAGCGGCCCGATCCTTCCTTTCGCGCCGATTTGTGGCGCGTCGGGCCGCGTAGTGGAGGGATCTGCTTTTTCGTTCTTTCTCCGCTCTTCTCCGCGAACCTCTGCGTAAGCCTTTTTCTTCTCCCCGACGGTCGCCTTTGGCGCCTCTTTTCTTTCAACTTAGAACTTATAACTGATAACTTAAAACTCTTCTTCCCCCACCTTCAATCTCATATGCCCCGCCCCGCCCGCATTCCGCCGCACCGCCACCAGTTCCGCCACAATACTCACCGCAATCTCTTCCGGAGACAGCGCCCCAATCTCCAATCCCATCGGCGCGTACACGCTCTCAAACTCCTCCCAGCGGTATCCCTCGTTCTCCAGCGCTTTATACACACTTAGTACCTTCCTCTTACTTCCGATCATCCCCACGTATCTCGCCTCTGTCCGCACCGCCCACGCCAGCACGCGCATATCCTCTTTGTGTCCGCGTGTCACAATCACCAGGTAGCTCGATCCATTCGGCTTCAGCTTCTCGAACGCCTCGTCATAACTCGTGTAAATCTCCTGCGCCATCGGAAACCGTTGCGCGTTCGCGAACGCCTCGCGGTCATCCACCACTCCCACGCCAAACCCCGCCGCCTGCGCCGCCTTCGCCACCGCCGTCGAAATGTGTCCGCCTCCAAACAAGTACACCACCGGCTGCGGCAGTATCGGCTCCACGAAAATCTCTACCGTGCCCCCGCAAATCAGCCCGTTGTCATACCTAGCTTCATTGTTCAGGTGGAACACCAGCTTCCGCGGCGTCTCCTTCTCCATCACCTCTTTTGCCGCCGCCCATACGTCCGCTTCCACACACCCCCCGCCAATCGTTCCTGCAATCGACCCGTCTTCCCGCACCAGCATCCGCGAGCTCTCGTAGCTCGGTATCGACCCGCTCGTATGCACAATAGTAGCCAGCGCCCCGCGCAGCCCCGCCCGCCTCATCCGCACTATCTCTTCAAACAAATCCATTGCTTCGCCTCTTCCTTGCCCTGCTCACAATCTTGAGGCCTCCCTCGGGTTGGCCAGCCTGTAGCTCACCCCTTTCAGGGGTGAGGCCTTCCGCTCCCCAGGCGAATCCGCCAGCCTGTAGCTCACCCCTTTCAGGGGTGAGGCCTTCCATTCCGCCGGCGAACCGTCTCCATGTCTGCGCTTTCTTTTCTCTTCGTGTTTTCTGTTCTCTGTGACCTCTGTGTTCTTCCCTCTGTGAACTCTGTGTTAACCGTCCCGCCTTGCTTCTCTGCGAACCTCAGCGAACTCTGCGCCTCTGCGTTATCCTTTCTCCTCCGCTTTCTTTTCCTTGCCAATGCACTGCCCGCAAACTCAGCCTACGAGCCCTCTCCTCCCCTGTCAATTCTCCCTCCCACGATGGACTTCCTCGCTCCCCGGTGCTACTTTCCCCTCTAGAAACACGCCCGAGTCGTGGCCGAGGTTCGTTTGTCCCTCACCAATCAAGCTAGCTTGCTCCTTCTCTCCCGCATTCTATTGGGATTGTCCCTTGTTTTACTGGTGACCCGGATCATTGCTTTCCGCACGATGTCCTATTGGGCGCAGTTGCCCTACGATCCTGCTCATCCCACTCCTGTGGACGACCGCTCGATCACCTACCACACCGCTCCCTTCATCGGCTGGTGCCTGAATCACGGCTATCTCTTCTTTCTTTTCTTCTTCGCAGCCCTCGTCCTCAACACGATAGTGGAAACGAAATCTCGCACTGCCCGCCCGGGAGGTCCCGCGAACCTATCGTGATGCGTTATATCTGCCCGTTGTCAGGCGCCATCTCATCTCGCTCCGAGGAGGCCTCTCATGAAAGCCGTCGTCTTCCATCATCACGGCGACCCGTCCGTTCTCCGCTTCACCGACGTTCCTGAGCCGCAGCTTCGCCGCCACGAAGTCCTCGTCCGCGTTCGCGCCTGCGCCCTCAATCATCTCGACCTCTGGGTGCGCCGCGGCCTTCCCGGCCTGCAAGTCCCGCTACCCCACATTCCCGGCAGCGACGTCGCCGGCGAAGTCGCCAAAGTCGGCCCCGAGGTCAGCACTGTGCACGTCGGCCAGAAAGTCGTTCTCGCTCCCGGCGTCAGCTGCGGCAAATGTCCCGCCTGCCTTAGCGGTCACGACAACCGCTGCCGCGACTTCACCAATCTCGGCAGTATGGTTGATGGGGGCTGCGCCGAATTTGTGCGCTGTCCTGAAGTCAATTGCATGCCTTATCCCGAAAATCTCGATTGGGCCCACGCCGCCGCCGTTCCTCTGGTCTTCCAAACCGCCTGGCACATGCTCGTCAATCGCGCGCAACTCCAGCCTGGTGAAGACGTCCTCATCCTCGCGGCCGGCAGTGGTGTAGGCAGCGCCGCCATCCAGATCGCCAAATTCTTCGGCTGCCGTGTCATCGCCACCGCCGGTAACGACGAAAAAATTGCCAAAGCCAGGCAACTCGGCGCTGACGAGGTCATTCATCACGGCATCATGCCCATCGCCAAGGAAGTTCGCCGCCTCACCAACAATCGCGGCGTGGACGTCGTTTTCGAGCACGTCGGCGAAGCCACTTGGAGCGAAAGCGTCAAAAGCCTGGCCACCGCCGGCCGCCTCGTCACCTGCGGTGCCACCACCGGCCCCGACGCCAAACTCGATATCCGTTTCCTGTTCACTCGCCAGCTTTCCATTCTCGGCTCCTACATGGGCACTAAGGATGAACTGCGGACTGTCCTCAAGCTCGTTGCTCAGGGCCGCCTCGTTCCCGTCGTGGACAAAATCTGGCCCCTCCACGAATGTGCCACTGCCCACAACTACCTCGAAAAATCCAAGCACTTCGGCAAAGTCGTCCTCACCATCGACTAACCCCGCCCTTGTAGCACAGTCACTCCTGACTGTGCTCCTGGGTTCCTCTTCTCTTTAAACTTACAACTTAAAACTTAGAACTCGATTTCCCGGGTGCCCCAGGCACGGAGTGCGTGCCTGGGTCTTGGGTTCCTCTCGGGTTTCTCTTCTCTGTGCTCTCTGTGTTCTTCCCTCTGTGACCACCCATAATTGTCATCCCGAGCGGAGCGGCCCGACTTTCTCTTTCGCGCCGATATGTGGCGCGTCGGGCCGCGCAGTCGAGGGATCTGCTTCTCTCTTTCTCTGTGCCCTCTGTGCTCTTCCCTCTGTGACCTCTGTGTTACAATCCCTCTTTCTTTCCCTTGCGCCCCTTGTTGTTCACCCGCCTCAGTCCCCTGTTTGTATGTCCTTGCACCCTGTGTCAAAATAAATAAGCATCGCAGAGGCACACATGGCCACCACCCTCGGCAAAAGCGTCACTCTCACCAAACCCGACGATTTCGGCAAGCTCCTGCAGGACGAAGGCATCATCTTCACTCAGCTCGATAAAGCCGTGAATTGGGCCCGCAAAAGCTCCATCTGGCCCCTGGGCTTCGGTCTCGCCTGCTGCGCTATCGAGATGATGTCCATGGCCGCCTCCCGCTACGACATCGCCCGCTTCGGCGCTGAAGTCTTTCGTCCCTCGCCCCGCCAAGCCGATCTCATGATCGTTGCCGGACGCCTCTCCCAGAAAATGGCTCCGGTCATTCGCCAGCTCTACGATCAAATGCCGGAGCCCAAGTGGGTCATCTCCATGGGAGCCTGCGCCACTTCCGGCGGCGTCTTCAACAATTACGCCATCGTGCAGGGCTGCAATCAGGTCATTCCCGTGGACGTCTACGTTCCTGGCTGCCCTCCGCGCCCCGAAGCCGTGCTCTACGCTATTCTCCAGCTCCAAAAAAAGATCGACGCCGAAAAGGGCTCCTTCAAGCGCGCCCTCAATCTCTCCTAGCCCTCTTGGAGTGCGGCAGCTTGCTGCCGCTTTTACGAAGTTAGCTTTACCACCCAAACCCATCCAATACCGAAATCCCTCGGAGGGTGCCCCAGGCACGGCTTATGTGCCTGGGTCTTGGGTTCTGCTAAGGTGGCGCCTTCTCGCCTGGCCGGGTGCCCCAGGCACGGCTTATGTGCCTGGGGCTTGGGTTTCTCTCGGGTTCCTCTTGTGGCACAGTCACTCCTGTTTACCCTGAGCCTCGAAGGGTCTGTGCTCTTGGGTTTCTCTTCTCCTTAAACTTAAAACTGAAAACTTATCACTTAAGACTCGCTTCGCCGGGTGCCCCAGGCACGGATTATGTGCCTGGGTCTTGGGTTGTGCTAAGGTGGCGCCTTCTCGCCCGGCCCCCCGCACATAAAAACTTTTCTTCCTTCGCACAAGCTGCTAGTTTAACTTCCCATGACTCCTCCAGCGGCCAGCGCTCGCGAGCTTTTGCGCCACACTCTCGCCACTACCGCCTATCGCGGTGGGAAGACACTGCGCGACGCCCCCGATTCCTTCGCCCATTTCCGCTCCGCCGAAACCACTCGTACCCCCGCGCAAATCCTCGCGCATCTCGGCGATCTTTTCGATTGGGCGCTCGCTATGGCTAAGGGCCAGCCTGCCTGGCATGACTCCAAACCCTTGCCATGGCACGACGAAATTCAGCGCTTCTTCGCCTCCCTCCAAAAGTTTGACGATTATCTTGCCAGCGACGCCTCTCTCCACGCCTCCCCCGAAAAACTCTTCCAGGGCCCTGTCGCCGACGCCTTGAACCACATCGGCCAGCTCGCCATGCTTCGCCGCATGGCCGGTAGTCGCATCAAGGGTGAAAACTATTTCCAGGCCGATATTTCCGCCGGCCGCGTCGGCCCGCACCAGCCCAAGCCCAACCTCGAATTCGACTAGGAATTCTCCCGCAAACAGCTTCCGGCCGGCCGCCTCTCCCACCGCCCTCCCTTGCAGCTCATCCTCCCTTGTACCTCACTCTCCCCTGAAACCCACCTCCCCTGTAGCTCACCCCTTTAGGGGTGAGGCCTTCCCCCACGTATCTCGAATTCGTCATCCCGACCGAAGGGCCGCTGCTTTTGCGGCCCGCAGCGGAGGGATCTGCTTTCTCTTGTATTAGCTTTTGTAGATACTCCCTACCGATTCAAGCTGATTTTTCTTCCGGGAGAGGTGTTGGCAGGGTTTGCGCAGGGACGCCAGTTGATATGCGTGACCGAATCTTTTGGAGTGCGGCGGCTTGCCGCCGCTCTTGTGCCGCAAGAGGGCCTTTGTCCAAAGAATGTTGCGGCTGTCTTTTTACCCCTGAGCCGCGACATTGGATGAGGTTATCTTAATTCTTCTCTGGACTTGGTTTTCATCTCCCACTAGACTATTCAGACCCGGTTGGCCTTCTTTATGCCCGTTCCTGACCAACGCAAATATCCCCGCGTCAAACCGCCCAGGACCTTCGTCGTTGCCTGGCGATCCGGCATGACCCGCGACGTTTCCTACATGGACAGCCTCGCTCTTGGCGGCCTCTTCATTCGCACCAGGCGGCCCGTGCCACTGCGCAGCTCCGTTCAACTCTTGTTGGATACCCCCGCGGGACAGATTCGCGGCCGCGCCATCGTTCGCCGCGTCCACGAAAAAGCCGGCATGGGCCTCCAAATCATCGCCATGGACCCCGGCGACCGCGCCCTCCTTCACCGCGAACTCCGCGACCTCTTCGCCGCCTAGCACTCTCCTCATCTCCGCTTTTGCTGTGGCACAGTCACTCTTGTTTACCCTGAGCCTCAAAGGGTGCCCCACCCTTCGCGTTTTGTGCGAAGGGTGGGCTCTTACGACCGAAGATCTCCGCTCTTCTTCTCTTTTCTTCTCTCTTCTTCTCTCTTCTTCTCTTTTCTTCCTCTTGTCTCTGTGCCCTCTGTGTTCTTATCTCCGTGACCTCTGTGTTAACCGTCCCTCTTGCTCTTCTCTGCGAACCTCAGCGTACTCTGCGCCTCTGCGTTGTCTGTTTCTTTCTTCCTGATCCCTGATCACTCATAACTGATTACTGATAACCTTCTCAAATCACCGTCGCTGTCCCTCCCGCTAACTCCATCTTCGTCCCCACCCCCGCCTTCTCCCTCCGCACATACCCCATCCCAATCCACGCGCTCATCCCCGGCGAAAACCCCGTCCGCGTCAAAAATCCCACCTCTTTTCCCTCCGCCATCAAAACCGTATTCGCCGCCACGTTCTCCGCCGCATCAAACTGCAACGACACCCGCACACGGTTCACCTGTCCACGCGACCTCACCCGCTCCACAATCTCTTGTCCCGTGTAGCAGCCCTTCGTGTAGCTGATGTGCGAATCCTGCAAACCCGCCTCATGCGGTATCTGCTTCTCTCCAAAATCGCTTCCAAACCACGGAATCCTCTGCTCCAGCCGCACCACGTTCAACGCCGTATATCCTGCCGGACCCCCGCCGTGCCTCCGCGCCGCCTCGGCAACCACCTTCCACAGCGCTTCCATCTCCCCGCGCTTCGCCAGAAACTCCGCCCCGCTCACGCCGCCGGGAGACCTCCTGACCATCCGGCAGGGAACTGCCCCCACCGAAACTTCCCGCGACTCCAGTTCCGCCATCCCCCCCAAATCCACTCCTGTCAACTCCGCTGCCACTTCCGCCGCCTTCGGCCCCTCCACCGCCAGCGTCGCATACTCCTCCGTCTGGTCCGACAGCGTCACATCATCCATGATGATGTACTTTTCCAATCCCTCGATCAGCCGCTCGCGGATCATCGCATACGAAACACAAAACAACTCTTCGCCCAGCGCGTACGTCTCAATCTCCGCCTGTATATGCCCCTGCGGATTCAGAAACAGCGAAACCGTCCCGTGATTCTCCGCCAGTTCCTTGATATTGTTCGTCAAAATCGCATTCAGATACCGCACCCGGTCCGGCCCTGTAAAGCTCAAGTATGCCCGGTAATTCTTGTCCACCACCCCCACGCTCTCTCGCAAATACCCGTACTCCACCCGCCAATCTCCAAACCGGTCCGGCAGCGCACACCCGAACCACGTCCCCAGCGTCGCTCTATTCGCCAGATGCATCGCCTCCAGCGCCGTCCTCAGTTCTTCGCTTTGCTCTTCCAATGTTTCTCCTCTCCCGCCAGTCTACCAAACCCGTCCAACGCTCCTCTCTCTTCTGTCTTTTGCTCTCCGCTTTTCTCTGTGCCCTCTGTGTTCTTCCCTCTGTGATCGGCGCCTGCCCCGACCCGGTCGGGGTGTTACCGTCCCTCTTTTCTTTTCTTCTCTTCTCTCCGAGCCGCTGCGTTCTCCGCGCTGGCGCTTACCCCGACGTGGTGTTGTCTTTTTCTTTCCGTACTTAAAACTCAAAACTGATGACTGATAACCTTTCTTCACGCCTCCTTATTGCTGTTGTCTCTCATCTCCCAAGCCGAGTTCACGTCCCAAATCCCCAATGCTATACTTGCACGAATGAACGCCACCCTCGATGCTTTGCGTCTTCCCGACGCCGCCAACCCGGAGATGATCTACATCAAGCTGCCCGTCGGCATGCTTCAGTGCAATTGTTTGATTATCGGTGATCCCAAAACCCGCGAAGCCATCGTCATCGATCCCGGCGATGAAGTCGAGCGCATCCTCGCCCTTCTGGGCCGCTACAAGCTTATCGTCAAGGTCATCGTCAGCACCCACGCCCACATTGATCACATCGGTGGCCTTGCCAAACTCCATCAGTACACCGGCGCGCCCGTCATGATGCACAACGACGATCTCCCCCTCTATCACGGCATGGACGTCCAAGCCGCTTTCCTCGGCATGGAAACCCCCGAACTCGTGGATGTCGACCAACTTCTCAAGGAAGGCGACGCTCTCAGTTGGGGCGGCTTCCAGGCCAACGTCATTCACACTCCCGGCCACACTCCCGGCAGCGTTTGCTCGTATCTCCCCAAGGATTCCGGTGAAGTCAAGCTCACCCAGCCGCAACTCTTCGCGGGAGACACCCTCTTCGCCGGCGGCATTGGCCGCACCGATCTCTGGGGCGGCTCTCTCGATCAAATCATGGATTCCCTGAAGTCCAAACTCATGCAACTCCCCGACGACACCGTCGTACACCCCGGCCACGGCCCCACCACCTCCATCGGCCACGAGCGCCACTCCAACCCATTCCTCCAACCCTGACCCGCCTTAAACTCTAAGACTCTTCCACTCTCAAACTCTTGAACTCTTTAACCTTCAAGTTTTGACATTCAACCCCTCGGTTCTCTTCTCCTAACAGTTAAGACTTATAACTGAGAACTTAGAACTCTAATGCCGCGTGCCCCAGGCACGGATTGTGTGCCTGAGTCTTGGGTTCCTCCTCCCCCGTGCGCCGAAAAAATTGTCATCCCGAGCGAAGCGGCCCGACTTTCTCTTTCGCGCCGATTTGTGGCGCGTCGGGCCGCGCAGTCGAGGGATCTGCTTCTCTCTTTCTCTGTGCTCTTGGTGACCTCTGTGTGGCCGTCCCTATTGATTGCTTTCCTTGCGAACCTCAGCGTCCTCTGCGCCTCTGCGTTATCTTTTCTCTCTTTCCCGCTTAGCAAAGCCTTCCGGGTCTTACTATGAACTGATAACTGATTACTGATAACTGTTAACTTTTCTTCTTCCCCATCTCCTCCATCACCGCCTGCACCAACTCCTTCGCATGCGTCAATTCCTGCACGATCATCCGCAAGTCCATCGCTGGCACCATCGGATTCCTCTGGCTCGTGCAGTACACCCCGTGTTGTCCCACCAGCACCAGCGCATTCGTGATCCGGTCCAGTGACACCGCCAGCCTCCCGCGTTCCTTCCCAAACATCTGCTCGTACTTCTCCAGCTCTTCCTGGTGTTCCTCGAACGCATTCATCGCCGCTTTCCTCCCCTCAGCCCATTACCTGGACGTACCACTTCGGGCACAGCCCTGCGCCGCCAAACTTTACCCTACCCGCACGCCAGAACATAATCCAACAAGCGCCGTTCCAACTTGTTTCGGGTATTTCGAGCTGTGGCCGGGCAAACTACGGCGCATAGGAGCAAACGTTTCTTGGCCGATGGAGTTGGAACGGTACAAGCCGCCCAAAAGCGCAGCAGCCGGAACATGAGCCAGCCACATCAGTCTGTTTGGGATTATGTGCCTTTTGGCGAGCCGCCAAAGGCCAATTGGGAGCATCAAATCATGCGACGTTCGGATCTTGTGCAGTACAAAGAAAAGGAAAATGGCCGCATTGGACGCACCTCGCAGATCGTCTTTGGCGAACGCCAGCATCTTCTTCGCGTCCTGGATTCCCTCGAAGGCACGCATCTTCCCATCGCCCGCATGCAGCAGGAGCGCCGCATTCTCGAGGAACTCATCCACGAACGCACCCGCGAGCTGAACCACATCAACACTGCTTGGGATGAGAAGATTGGCCTCGTCCTCAGCGCCGAGGCCAAACCCGAAATGCTCGAAAAGCTCGCCAAGCAGGCGCCCGAGGAGGACTTCTACCTCCTCCGCCTCATCAGCGAACATCCGCGCGCCAACGCCAAGACGCTAAGCCGCCTCTCGCGTCATCCCTACGGTGCCATTCGCGAAAATGTCGCCCGTCATCCCAATGCCGACGCCAACACACTCACCTATCTCAGCAAGGACAAAACTCAGCCGCTTTGGTATCTCGTCGCCTTTAACCCCAACACGCCAAGCCCGCTCCAGCGCCGTCTCCGCGACCGCCTCAAGCGCCTCGGCGATGCCCATTCCGGCCGCTAAATCAATCTGCCTACTTGCCTCCTGTGGCAAAGTCACTCTTGACTGTGCTCTTGGCCTTTCTTTGTAGGGCCCGTCCTTCTGAGGCGGGCCGCTCTAGGGTTCTCCTGTGTGAGGCCGCCAATCGCATGTACTTGAGGGTGCCCCACCCTTCGCGTTTTTCAGCGAAGGGTGGGCTCTTACGATCGGACACCTCCGCTGCTCTTCTCCTCTCCGCGAACCTCCGCGCCCTGCGAGTTATCCCTCCTCTCGCTGTGTCTGTCCCAGTTTAGGCATGTCATCCCGACCGAAGTGCCGCGCCTTTTGCGGCACGTAGTGGAGGGATCGCGGCACCACCCCGGCCGTCCCTCGCCCTAATGTTTGTCCACTCTTTCACTCTTCCACTCCTTCTCCTTTCCCTCCCGCGCTATACTCTCCCCAACGCGATGAAGCTCCGCCCCATCCTTCTCTCCGCCCTCCTTCTCATTCCCGTCTTCTGGCACCACCACATTGAAGCCGGTGACCTCGGCAGCCACGTTTATAACGCCTGGCTCGCCCAACTCGTCCAGAAGGGAACTGCCCCCGGCGTTTACGCCGTCTGGCAATGGAATAACGTCCTCTTCGATCTCCTTCTCCTTTCTCTCTCCAATCTCTTCGGCATCCCCGCCGCAGAAAAAATCTCCGTCGCCTTCTGCGTTCTCCTCTTCTTCTGGAGCATCTTCGCCCTCATGGCCGTCGCCACGCGCCGCTCTCCCTGGCTCCTCACGCCATTCATCGCCATGCTCACTTACGGTTACGTCTTCCACATGGGCTTCATGAACTACTACTTGTCCATCGCCTTGGCCTGCCTTGGCCTCTCCCTCCTCTGGAGCGGCCGCCCCAAACTCCAACTCGTCTCCCTCCCAATAATCCCTCTCATGCTCCTCGCGCATCCTCTCGGCGCGTTGTGGTTTCTCGGCGCCGCGGCCTACTGGCTTCTCTGGCGGCACCTCCCGCGCTGGCGCATTGCTTTTCCCGTCCTCGGTCTCCTCCTCATCCTCGCCGTTCGCTGGTTCATTTCTCATCATTCCGCCTATGAATTCTCATGGCCCGATCATCCTTTCTACTTCTTCAACGGCGCCGACCAGTTCGTCATCTTCGGTGAACGCTACCGCTACATTTCCGCCATTGTCTTTGCCTTTGGCCTCTTAATGGCCGGATTGGATCTCCGCCGCGCCTCCCGCGCCGTCTCCTGGTGGAAGGACCGTCTTCTCCTTCTCGAATTCTGTGTCATCGCCTTCTGCGTCACCTCACTCCTCCCGGAAAATCTCCGTCTCAATCAAGGCACCGGCTGGATCGGCCTCCTCGTCTCCCGCCTAACACTCATCACCGCCATCTACGCGCTCTGCCTCCTCGGCTCGCTCACTCCGCAAAGATGGCATCTCGCTGCGCTCTCTGCTTGCGCCCTCCTCTTTTTCGTCTTTCTCTATCAGGACACCTCTCTTGTAGCCCGCCTCGAAGCCAACGCCGAGAAACTGACCCGCAATCTGCCCTTTGGCACGCGCGTGCTGAAAACTGTCGCTGCCCCTGCTGATTGGCGCGCCCCGTTCATCTACCATTCCATTGACCGCGCCTGCATCGGCCACTGCTTCGCTTTCTCCAACTACGAACCCTCCACCAAACAATTCCGCCTCCGCGTCCATGATGACAGCCCTGTCGCGGTCTTCGATCCCGACGACAGCGAATCCATGGAATCCGGCGAATACGAAGTCCAGCCCGAAGATCTCCCCCTCAAGCAAATCGATCAGTGCAATCCCGCCGACCCCGCCGCCCTCTGCCTGCGCGATCTCTCCCCCTACGAAAAAAACGGCCGCCTCTCCCATCACCCCCTCTAGCTAGTGATTTGCGGGTGCCCCAGGCACGGAGTGTGTGCCTGGGTCTTGGGTTTCTCCTGGGTTTCTCTTCCTCTGCGAACCTCTGCGCTCTCTGCGCCTCTGCGTTATCTTTTCTCCTCTTCATCCCTCTCTCCCCAAAAAAGACAATTTGGCTCTTCCACCAGTCCAATCTCTGTTAGAATATTCCCTAGGGTGAGAGACAATGCTGCCATTACACCTTCAGCCCGAGAGCCATATTCCCCTTTACATCCAGCTTCGCGACCAGCTCCGTTCCCTGGTCCACGCCGGCGATCTTCGTGCCGGTGACCGCATCCCCGCCAGTCGTGAACTCGCTCTTACCCTCGGCGTCCATCGCACCACCGTCGCCAACGCCTATGCCGAACTCGAATCCGAAGGCCTCATCCAAGGCCACGTTGGTCGCGGCACTTTCATCCGTGCCAATGGCAACGGCCTGAAAATCTCCCCGCCCCCGCCGTCCGCCCTACACAATGGCGATGGCCTCCGCTGGGAACTCCTCTTCGCCGATGAACGCAGCGAAGAAATTCTCACCCGCCTTACCGCCACTGCTCCCGAGGACGCGCTTTCTTTCGTCATGGCGCGCCCCGCTCCCGAATTTTTCCCCATTGAAGAATTGCAAACCTGCTCCCACGCCGCCCTCCGCCGCGAAGGCCCCGAAATCCTCAATCTCGGCGCCTCCGATGGTTATGCGCCCCTCAAAGAAGCCTTGCTCGAACTTCTCCACCACGATGGCATCCCCGCCAAGGACGAAACCCTCCTCGTCACCGCGGGCTGCCAGCAAGCTCTCGATCTCATCGCCAAAGCCTTCGTGCGCCCCGGCGATACCGTCATCATGGAAAACCCCACCTATCCCGGCGCTTCCGCCGTTTTCCATGGTGTTCGCGCGCGCTGTCTCGGCGTTCCTGTCCGCACCTATACCGAACCCGGCAAGCCGCTCGGCATCGATCTCGAAGCCCTCGAAGCCACACTCGCCGCCAATCGCGTCAAGCTCATCGTCCTCACTCCCGATTTTCACAATCCCACTGGCACCTCCATGCCCCTCGATTCACGCCGGCGCGTTCTTGAACTGGCTGCGCGCCATCAGGTTCCCGTTGTCGAAGACCACATCTACGCGCGCCTCCACGCCCGCGATGTCCGCGTCCCTTCGCTCAAGCAACTCGATCACGCGAATCTCGTCATTCACATTGACAGCTTCTCCAAGGTGGCTTTCCCTGGCCTCCGCGTCGGTTGGATTGTCGCGCCTCCCGCCGCCATCGCACGTCTCCGCCTCGTCAAGCAGATGACCGATCTCCACACCGACCAACTCGCGCAAGCTACGCTCGCCGAATTTCTTCGCCGCGGCCTTTTCCATAAGCATCTAGCCCGCATGCGCAAGGTGTACGCCGGGCGTCTCCGCGCTCTTGATGAATCTCTGCGCAAACTCATGCCTGAGGGCACGCGCTGGACGCGCCCCGAAGGCGGCATGTGCCTCTGGCTCGAATTGCCCCCCGGCTTCGATGCCAGCGAACTGATGATCCACGCCCGGGAGCGTGGCGTCCTGTTTGCTCCCGGCCGCTATTTCTACGTGCAATCTCCTTTTCCCAACACCCTGCGCCTCGGCTTCGCCAGCCTCAACGAAAAGCAGATTGCCCGCGGTATCGCCATCCTTGCCGAACTTCTGCGCATCGAAATGCGCAAGCGCCAGCGCGGCACGCGGCGCGCTGAACGCGCCCACGTGGCCTTGGTATGACCGGTTTTGGGTGCGCTTTTGCTCTTGTAGTGGCCGGTCTTTAGACCGGCTCTTGGGTTTGTTCTTACTTGCTTTTGGGTGCCCCAGGCACGGATTTTGTGCCTGGGTCTTGGGTTTCTTTTATATCGACCGATCATCAAATCGGCCAAATGTGAAAGGGAAAATGCCCCACATCCTCAAACTCGATCCGCAACCCGCCAACCGCTGTTTCGGTTGTGGCGCCGCCAATCCCGCCGGCATGAAACTGCCCTTCGAACTCGATCTCGATGCTCACCGCACCCGCGGCCGCTTCATTCTCGGCCCCAACTTTGCCGGCGGCGCCGGCTTCGCGCACGGCGGCATCATCGCCGTCGTCCTCGATGAAGCCATGGGCAAACTCTCGAAAATCAACGGCGAGCGCGCTGTCACCGCAGAAATGTCCATCGAGTACCGCAAGCCCGTCCCCGTGGACCAGGAAATTTTCGCCGAAGGCTGGCAGGAGTCCGCCCGCGAGCGCAACCGTTTTCGTGTCGCCGAAATTCGCGATGCCCAGGGCAATCTCCTGGCGCGTGGCAAAGGCCGTTTCGTCGTGATCGAAAGGTCACTGTAGCTCAGGCCTTCAGGCCTGAGGCTTTTTCTTGGGTTTGCTTTTATTGGTTTTGCTTTTGCTCTTGGGTTTGGGTGCCCCACCCTTTGCGGTATTTGCAAAGGGTGGGCTATTTCGATCGCTTTTGGGTGCCCCACCTACGTAGTTTGAGGGTGGGTCTTGGGTTTGAATTGTTTTTGTAGGGGCGCAGCATGCTGCGCCCCATCTCGGCAAGCTGTAAACGTATTTGTCATTCCGAACCCGCGTTTTTTGCGGGTGAGGTACGGTTTTCCATCGCACGTTTTTTGTGCGATGAATCTGCTTTTTCTTGGTTTTGCTCGCTCTTGTGCGTGCTTATATAGGTGCCCGGTCTTAGCCCGGCCAGCAAAGGAATTTGCAGCTTGATTTCCGATTTCTGAGAGGAGAAGCACTCATGGCAACCAAAAAACCCAACGGCAGCGCCTCCACCAACGGCGCCAAAGCCTCCAACGAATGGCGCGTCAAGGTCGGCCTCGCCGAAATGCTCAAAGGCGGCGTCATCATGGACGTCACCAACGCCGAACAGGCCCGCATCGCCGAAAAAGCCGGCGCCTGCGCCGTCATGGCCCTCGAGCGCGTTCCTGCGGACATCCGCAAGGAAGGCGGCGTCGCCCGCATGGCCGCCATCAAGGTCATCCGCGAAATCATGAACACCGTCACGATTCCCGTCATGGCCAAGGTCCGCATCGGCCACTTCGCCGAGGCCGAAGTTCTCCAGGCCCTCGAAGTGGATTTCATCGACGAAAGCGAAGTCCTCACTCCCGCCGACGAGGAAAATCACATCTGGAAGCACGACTATCGCGTCCCATTCGTCTGTGGCGCGCGCAATCTCGGTGAAGCCGTCCGCCGCATCGCCGAAGGCGCCGCCATGATCCGCACCAAGGGCGAAGCCGGCTCCGGCAACGTGGTCGAAGCCGTCCGCCACATGCGCGCCATCGTCAGCGAGATGAAGCGCCTTACCACTCTCCGCGAGGATGAGCTCATGCACGAAGCCAAGGAACTCGGCGCGCCTCTCGATCTCATTCGCGAAATCGCCAAATCCGGCAAGCTCCCTGTGCCAAACTTTTCCGCCGGTGGCATCGCCACGCCCGCCGATGCCGCGCTCGTTCGCAAACTCGGCGCCGAAGCCATTTTCGTCGGCTCCGGTATTTTCAAAAGCAGCGATCCCGAGGCCCGCGCCAAAGCCATCGTCAAGGCCAACACGCACTTCGAGGACGCCAAGGCCGTCCTCGAAGCCAGCGAAGAATTAGGCGAAGCCATGCCTGGCCTCGACGTCCGCCAACTCGATGAAAAAGACCTCCTCTCCACCCGCGGCTGGTAAAAGGTTTGGTGGCACAGACACTCCTGTCTGTGCTCTTGGATTTTTGCGTGGCCTACCCTTTGCGCCTTCTGCAAAGGGTGGGCTCTTCCGAAACTGATAACTGATATCTGATAACTGATCACTCTCTATGAAAATCGGCATCCTCTCCATCCAAGGCGACTTCGCCGCACACGCCGCCACCCTCCAAGCACTGGGCGTGCAATCCCTCGAGGTCCGCACCCTCGCCGATCTCCGCCATTCCGACGCCCTCATCCTCCCCGGCGGCGAGAGCACCACGCAGCTTCAATTCCTCCAGGAAGAAGGCCTCTTCGACGCCATTCGCCAATTCGCCGCCAAAGGCCGTCCCATTCTCGGCACCTGTGCCGGAGCCATTCTCCTCGCCGCCCACGTCAAAAATCCCCCTCAACCCTCGCTCGCCCTACTCGATATGACCATCCTCCGCAACGCTTACGGCCGCCAACTCGCCAGTGACGTTTTCTTCGGCCCCACCACTCTCAAAAAAGATCCTCTCGAGATGGTTTTCATCCGCGGTCCCATCATCGAAAGCGTCTCTCGCGATATCAGCGTCCTCGCCAAACTCAATGGCTCCCCCACTCTCGTCCAAAAAGACCATCTCCTCGCCGCCACCTTCCACCCCGAACTCACCGACGACCCCACCGTCCACCGTCATTTCCTCTCCCTACTCTCCAACCACGCTCCCACAAAAAAGTCACCTCGCCTGTAGCTCACCCCTTCCCTGTAGCTCACCCCTTCAGGGGTGAGGACTTTCCCCATCGATCCCCACTTTGTCATCCTGCTTGCCCCCGCTTCCTCTGAGCCTCGAAGGGAGCATCGAGGGGACTGGAGTGTCGCGTCGGGTGCCCCAGGCACGGAGTGTGTGCCTGGGTCTTAGGCTCTCCTGTGCCACAGTCACTCCTGACTGTGCTCTGGGGTTCCTCTCGTGTGGCGCGCCCAATTCCACGTACTTGAGGGTTTACCCTGAGTCTCGAAGGGTGCCCATCCTTCGCGTCTTCCAGCGAAGGGTGGGCTCTTACGATCGGACACCTCCGCTGCTCTTCTCTTCTCTCCGCACCTCAGCACCCTCAGCGTCTCTTCGCTTTTTGGGGAGCCTTCCCCCACCCGTCCCTCCGCCTCCCAAAACTTTTCTTGAATTCTCCCCTCTTTCTGTCTAACGTAGGGACACACAAAACTCCTGCCCGGGTGGGTGTGGCCCGGCGGGCCTCTTCAGGAGATTCGTCAATGTCGGTGCAACCGCCCTCTCGACCGCGTGTGAAAGGACCGCGCCATCACTGGATCCTCTATGTTTTAATCGCCTTTTTTGGCGGCTTGCTTACCTTCGCCGGCGCCCGCGCCCAGCAAAAAGCCACCGATACCGCCACCTTCCGTAAACTCATCGACAACTATTGTGCCGCTTGGAGTTCCGGCAATTCCGCCAACGCCGCCAAATTCTACGCCAAGGACGACGGCCTGGTCTTCTACGATGTTGCGCCCTTCTCCTACAACGGCTGGAAAGAATACGACGCTGGGGTCCGCAAGGAATTCCTCGATAACATCGAATCCCTCTCTCTGACCGCTGGCCAGGAACTCAAGGTTACTCGCCACGGCAACATCGCCTGGACCACCGTCCCCATGCATCTCACCGCCAAAATGAAGGACGGCAAAACCATCGACACTCCCGTTCGCTACACCGGCATCTGGGAAAAGCGCGGTGCCGCCTGGCTCCTCGTCCACGAACATCTCTCCGTCCCCCTAAGCTAATTTGGAGTGCGGCGCCTTGTTTACCCTCTTTCACGGGGTTGTAGGGGCGCAGCACTGCTGCACCCCATGTCCGCACAATCTCTGCGTCTTGCCTCGAAGGGTTTGCCCCTGTAGCTCAGGCCTTCAGGCCTGAGGCTTTTTCTTGGGTCTGGCGTTGATCCCAGACCCCCTCGTGGAGGCCAGCGCTTTCACTTCTCCGAACTCGCCATGTAACGCATCGTTGTGATAAGCTTTACCAACTTTTGACGTGGCCTCGCCGCCGCGCCGTGTAGAATTCATCCATGTGGAAGACGCTCCGCTACTACTGGATTGCCGCTCGGGGCTATCGCCTCCGGCCCTGGAAAAGTCCCTATCTCCAATGGCGCTTCGAAACCTTCCTGGGTCAGGAAGCCGCTCACCTCAACGCCAAAAAATTCCTTCACCTCTCCTGGAAATATCGCGACAAATTTGCCAGTTTCGTGGATTGGGCCGCCCAACGCCGCCGCCTCATGCGCCGCCGCGCCTAGTCTCTGCTCCCTCGCAGCTTCATTCCCAGCCTCAACCAGTTTGTCATCCCGACCGAAGTGTCGCGCCTTTTGCGACACGGAGTGGAGGGATCGTGGCACACTCTCAGCTGACCTTGGCGCTCTGGGTTTTAAACTCTTAAACTCTTACACTCTTGAACTCTTGAACTCTTAAACTCTTCAACTTTCAACTCTTCAACCCCTTCTCCATTACCTTTGCGGCCCCTTTGTTCCCTCTGCGTCAAGCTCTTCTCTTCCTCCCCAGGCGTATACTAATCTGAGGAACCGCATCCAATGTCCGACCTCCACATCCTCGAAAAATCCCCTTCCCTCCACGAAGCTCTCTGGTGGGCTCCCGATCCCGATGGCCGTATTCACTGCTACCTCTGTCCTCGCCACTGCCACATCGGCCCCGGTCAATCCGGCTTCTGTTTCATCCGCGTCAATCAAAACGGCAAACTCTTCAGCCTTGGCTACGCCTCTCCTGCCGCTCTCCAGGTTGATCCCATCGAAAAAAAGCCCCTCAGCCATTTCCTTCCCGGCACAAAAGTCTTCAGCATCGGCACCGCCGGATGCAACATGGGCTGCTTCTTCTGTCAGAATTGGGACATCTCTAAATCCCATCAGGATCAAGTCAACTCCAAGCAGCTCCCGCCCGAACAAGTTCCTCTTCTCGCCCTCCAGCACGGCTGTGATTCCATCGCCTTCACCTACAACGAACCCACCATCTGGGGCGAATACGTCATTGACATCTGCAAAGCCGCCAAGCCCCACGGCCTGAAAACCGTCATGGTCACCAACGGCTACATCACCCGCGAAGCCTTCCACGACATCTACGATCACATTGACGCCGCCAACGTAGACCTCAAAGCCTTCACCGAAAACTTCTACGGCAAAATCACGCTCACTCATCTCCAACCCGTCCTCGACGTCCTCACCTGGCTCAAGAACGAAACCCATGTCTGGTTCGAGCTCACCAATCTCATCATCCCCACGCTCAACGATGATCCCGCAGAAACCCGCAAGCTCGCCGAATGGATTCTCGCGCATCTCGGCCCCGACGTCCCGCTGCACTTCACCGCCTTCCATCCCGATTTCAAGCTACGCGACAAGCCCCCCACTCCGCCGCGCACTCTCCACCGCGCCCGCGAAATTGCTCGCGAAGTCGGCCTCCACTTCGTTTACGAAGGCAACATTTTCTCCGAAGCCGCCAACACCTATTGCCCCCACTGCAATGCCCTCTTGATCCGTCGCTCCTGGCACGATGTCATCACCAATCACCTCAAGGCAGGGCATTGCCCCCATTGCCACACCCTCATCCCCGGCGTCTGGTCCCTGTAACCCGCACTGTAACTCGCCCTGTAACTCGCCCAGTAGCTCAGGCCTTCAGGCCTGAGGTTTTTCCCCGACCGTACCTCGGACCTCATCCGTAAGGTTTTCTCAATGTGTTCGGGTTTCTCTTGCCTTTGTGGCACACTCACTCCTGCTTGCCCTGAGCTTCGGAGGGACTGTGCTCTAGGGTTTCTCTTCTCCTTAAACTGAAAACTTATCACTTACAACTCGATTCGCCGGGTGCCCCAGGCACGGAGTGTGTGCCTGGGTCTTGGGTTTTCTTTCCTGTTTTGTCATCCCGCCTGCCCGTCGCAGGAGGGACCGGAGCGGCCCGATCTTTCTCTTCCGCGCTGTCATTTAGCGCGTCGGGCCGCGCAGTGGAGGGATCGTGGCACCATCCCAACTGACCAGAGCAGCCCGGGTTCTAGACTCCAAATTCTTGCACTCTTTAACTCTTGCACCCATACACTTTTCTACCCGTGTTCTCCCTACCTCCCAATCCCCCAATACCCCGGCCCCACGCGCATCGAATGGTGCCACGCCATCGGAAACGCCCACCACACCAGCGCGCCCAGAATCGCCTGCCCCAGCGCCAGCGGCAAAATATTCCGTTCGCGCGCAAACAGCCATGACATTGACGTTCCTCCTACAAACGTCAGCGGTACCAGCACCGGATTCGGCCAATGCAGTGCCGCGAACAATGCTCCCGCCAGCAGCGCCGCCGGTACCGGCTTCTCCAACGCCGCCAGCAAACGATTTGTCAAAAACGAATTCAGCCCCACCTGTTGCAGCACGCAAAATGCAAAATATCCCACGAACTTCCGTGGCTCGCTCAAGTGCGTCGGCATTCGCTGCAGCATCCCCCAAAACAATCCTGCGCCGCAAACCGCCGCGCTCGCCGGCGCAAAAAACACCACTGCTCCCCGCGTCGCCGCCCAAAGATTGTCCGCGCGCCATCCCATCGTCTTCGGCGTGTCCCGCCGTAACAAAAAGCTAGCCACCAGCCACACCAGAAACACCCACCACGTCGCAGGCAACAGCGCTTGCCCCCGCCAGATATACCAGCCCACATACGCGACGAATCCCAACCCTTCGATCAGGCAGGAAACCCGCCGCGCGTTCCAGCTCGCCATCAATTCTCCACCGCGGATTCGGTCTCGCCGTGCCGCATTTCGATCATCCTCAGCACGCTTTCAAACAACTTCTCAATCTCCGCCTCCGACGCCAGTTCCGGCGCCAGAAATTCCTTCAAATCAAAATCCGGAAATCCGCGATTCGTGATTCGCGCCGGCAGCAATTCCCGCAGCTTCGCCGAAGGCACCGCTCCGATCGCCGCAATCTCCTCAAACACGGTCCGGTTCAGCGCTTCCGTAAACAGCTCCGCATCCAGCAACCCCGCCAACTCCACCCGCGTCACGGGCTTCAGCAGCACCGAACACAACAGCCGCAGCGTCTTCCTCTCCAACTCTTCTTGCTCCGCCATCCCCCCAGCCATCTCTCCCCCTTCCCCCCAATCCACTTTCTTCTCCGCCCCATCCATACTACCAACTCCGCCCCTTTCCACAGCAACTCGCTTCGTCCTTCTCTTGATGCTTTCTTGGTTTTTTCCTGGCTTGCGCTGACCACCTCGGTGTTTGAGGGTGCCCCATCCTTCGCGCTTTTTGCGAAGGGTGGGCTCTTACGATCGGACGCCTCGATCCCTCTTCTCCTAATTCTTGTTTTTCTCTTCTCTGCGTTTCCTCTGCGTCTCTGCGTTATCTTTTTCTTTCTCTCTCTTTCCTTCCTCTCCGCAAAATTCTTCTGCACCTTTTCCCCAGCGATTTTCCTCTAATATAGGACCACATTCGCCATGCCCGCTAAGCCTCAAATCGTCATCCTCGGCGGCGGTTTCGGCGGCCTCGTCGCCGCCCGCACCCTCAAACGCGCCGACGCCCAAATCACTCTCATTGATAAGCGCAACTTCCATCTCTTCCAGCCGCTCCTCTATCAAGTCGCCACCGGCTCTCTCTCTCCCGGCGAAATCGCCGCGCCCTTGCGTTCCGTCCTCAGCCGCCAGAAAAATACCCAAGTCCTCCTGGGCGAAGCTGTGGATCTCGACCCCGCCAGAAAACTCGTCCTTCTCCGCGACGCCGCCGAATTTCCCTACGACACCCTCATCATCGCCACTGGCTCGCAAACCTCCTACTACGGCAAAGACGCTTGGCGTGAAGCCGCTCCCAGCCTCAAAACCCTTGAAGAAGCCACCGCCATTCGCCACAAACTCCTCTACGCCTTCGAGCGCGCCGAACGCTCCGCCGATCCCGCCGAAGCCCGCGCCTGGCTCACTTTCATCATCGTCGGAGCCGGCGCCACCGGCCTGGAACTCGCCGGCGCCCTCGCCGAAATCGCCCGCGAAACTCTGCGCCACGATTTCCGCCACATCCATCCCGAAGAAGCCCGCATCCTCCTCATGGAAGGCGGCAACCGCGTGCTCAACACCTACCCCGAAGATCTTTCCGCCAAAGCCGAAGCCCTTGTCACTCGCCTCGGCGTGGAAGTCATGAAAGGCGTCTTCGTCACGGACATCACCCCCGCCGGTGTCACTTACAAACACGGCGATCACCACCACTCTCTCGCCGCACGCACCGTGCTCTGGGCCGGCGGAGTCACTTCCACTCCCTTCGGCAAAAAAGTTGCCGAACGCTTCCACGCCGAAACCGATCGCGCCGGCCGCATCAAAGTCCAACCCGACCTCACCGTTCCCGGCCATCCTGAAATCTTCATCGTCGGCGATCTCGCCCTCGCCCAAAATGAAAATGGCCAGCCCCTTCCCGGCGTCGCTCAAGTCGCCATCCAGGGTGGCCGTTTCGCCGCCAAAGTTATCGCCGCGCGCTTAGCCGGCAAAACTCCTCCGCCGCGCTTTCATTACCTCAACAAAGGAGATATGGCTGTCATCGGACGCGCCGCTGCCGTCGCCAACATTCTCGGCATTCACATTTCCGGTTTTCCTGCCTGGCTTGTCTGGCTCTTCATCCACCTGATGTACATCGTGGAGTTCCAGAGCCGCGTCCTGGTTTTCATCCAATGGGGTTTCGAGTACCTCACCTTCAGCCGCGGCGCCCGCCTCATCACCGGCCCCGACGTCTCCGACTCCCTGGACCAATCCCCCACCCTCCACTCCAGCCGCGACGCCCTTTGACTCGTCTTCTGCGCTTCTCCCGCTCCGTCATTCCGAACGGAGTCCGCGGAGTGAGGAATTTGTCTGCCGGTTTTCTCTGTGACCTCTGTGTTCTTCCCTCTGTGACTGGCGCCTGCCCCGACCTGGTCGGGGTGTTACCGTCCTTCTTTGTCTTTTCCTTTCTCCCTCTCACTTCTTCGCCCCTTTCTTGGCACTTTCCTGCCTTTTTTCCTGGCGTGTGCCGACTGCCCGCGTGCTTGAGGGTGCCCCATCCTTCGCGCTTTTTGCGAAGGATGGGCTCTTATGATCGGACGCCTCGATCCCTCTTTTCTCTTAGTCTCTTGGTTTTCTCTTTTCTGTTCCGCGAGGCCTACCGAAACGACTTGCTATCACCAACATTGTCATCCCGACCGGAGCGGCCCGACATTCTCTTCCGCGCCGATTTGTGGCGCGTCGGGCCGCGTAGCCGAGGGATCGTGACACCATCTCAACAGACCGCGGCAGCTTGGGTTTCACACTCTTAAACTCTTATACTCTTGGACTCTTACACCTCTTCCTCGCTTTACTACAAACTGACAATCGAAAACTTATAACTTCAATTCACTCCCCCCGTTGCTACTCTGTCCTCATGGACTGGCTCAACGAAAACTTCGCTGAATGGAAACCCATCTCCCGCCTCGGCGCCGGGGCCTGGCTCGCTCTCTACGTCCTCTTCCTCTTCTACGCCTGGTTCAACGCCCCCAATTTCCTCTTCGTCGATTTCGCGAATCTCATGATTCACGAAGCCGGCCATCCCCTCTTCAGCTTCTTTGGCAACACCCTCATGCTTCTCGGCGGCACGCTCTTTGAACTCATCGTTCCCGCCGCCTGCGCCATCTATTTCCTCTTCCAACGCCAGCCCTACGGCCTCGCTTTTTCTTCCTTCTGGTTCTTCGAAAACTTTCTCTACATCGGCACCTACATGGCCGACGCCCGCATGGACTCCTTGCCCCTCGTCGGCTCCGAAACCAGCGATTGGCTGCTCCTCTTCGGCCAGTGGAACCTCCTCCTCTACGACCAGAAAATCGGCCACACTGTCCGCTTCCTCGGCTGGCTCGGTATGCTCGCCACCATTGCCTGGCTCGCCTATCGCACCTACCGCAGCGCCCAGACCCTGTAGCTCAGGCCTTCGAGGCCTGAGGCCTTTTCTTGGGTTTTCCTTGCGCGCACCACCCGCGTTGCAGCGCGGGCCGCTCCCCGCGCCATTCCTTCTTGCCGGAGGTACCTCTTTCGTAACTCCGCTTGACACGCTTATCGGAAGGCCCTGTGGATCTGCTCCTCGATTTTCAAGGCGATCAACGCACGGTGACAGGGCAGGGAATCGTCCGCTGGGCCGATTTTGCCGAAGGGCAAATCGGCGTCGAAATCATCCACATCGACGACGCCTCTCGCCCCTGGATTCTCAGTCTCACCGAACCCAATAAGTCCGCTTCTTTCATCCCGCGGGCCAGCTTCACCGAACGCACCTTGGCGCGGCGCGCTCCCCTGTGAACCCTCTTTCCGCAGTACTCACGATAAGCCGGCCATACTCTGGCGCGAGTGCTTCAGCAGGAACGTTGGCGAATGAAATTTGCGTTAAACGCGGATTTCTAGCGTGAGCTCCTGCAACGCGGTTGGAGCCAGGCTGCGCGGGAATTTCATTCCACTGTCATCACACTTTGAACCAAAGCCTGTTTTACTCCTTGCCTCAGCCCTGTAGTGCAGCGCCCAGTTGCTCTCTGTGGCCCCTCCCGATTGATCGGACAGGTGACCGTGAGTGCAAGTCCCCGGGCTCTTGCTGTAACCGCGACCCCATGACCGAATGAAAACCAGGAGGATGTGCATGAAACGAAACAGCTTTACGAAGCACGCACTGCTTGCGGGCGCTCTGGCGATCACGCTGATCGCCACGGCCTCGCAAGTCTACGCCCAGGTTCTTCCTAACACGGGACAACAGATCACCCCGCTCGCTCCGCGCGCCGCGCGCTTCGAGCCGTTGAATCCAGGTCTCAGCGACAACCCTCTCTACCTTGCTGGTCAAGCGGTGACCAGCGTCGTAAGTCCGGATGGCAAGACGCTGCTTGTGCTGACCAGCGGCTACAACCTGGTGAAGGCTACTTCGGGGACGAACGAGGGTTCGGTCATCCCGGGGGATTCCACGCAATTCGTGTTTATCTATGACATTTCCAAGGGCCTGCCGGTCCAAAAGCAAGTCATTCAAGTCTCGAATACCTACAACGGTATCGTTTTTGACCCGTCGGGAACCGCATTCTATGTGGCGGGCGGCGTGAGCGACAATGTCCATCTCTATGCGCTTACAGGCGGAGTATGGGCGGAGCAGGCCGGAAGCCCAATCGCGCTCGGTCACCTATTCGACCCGGCTACGGACGGCAGCGGCGTCGGTTTGGAAGTGAATTCACAGGCCGCAGGAATTGCCGTCACGGCTGACGGGAACACGCTGGTCGCGACCAACTATTACAATGATTCCATCAGTATTCTGTCCAAGTCTTCGAGTGGCTGGGCGCTCACGCACGAACTCGACCTCCGTCCAGGCATAATCAATCCGGCAAACTCAGGGGTCCCTGGCGGCGAATATCCTTTTTGGGTAGTCATCAAGGGCAACAGTACCGCATACGTTTCCAGCATTCGGGACCGCGAGGTCGTGGTAGTCGATATTCTCGGGGCGCCATCCGTAATCACGCGCATTCCCTTACCTGGCGAACCGAACAAGATGGTGCTCAATGAGAGCCAGTCTGCTCTCTACGTCGCGCAGGATCTCACGGACTCCGTCGGCGTGATCGATACGAACTCCAATGCCTTGCTGGACAACATTCCGGTCACTGCGCCGGAAGGGTTGCTCCCGGAGTGGAGAGAAAAGTTTAAGGGCAACGACACCAACAGCGTGACGCTTTCCAGTGACGAGAAGTTTCTTTACGTTACGAACGGAGCGATGAACGATGTGGCCGTGGTTCAACTCGCCGCGCGGAAACAAAGCTGCGTCATCGGCCTGATCCCCACGGGGTGGTATCCCAGTTCTGTCAGCGTCAGCCACGATGGCAAGTTCATGTACGTGGCCAATTATAAATCGCCGACGGGTCCGAACCCGGGCTACTGCCATGGTCTGACCTCGGCGCAATCGGATCAGTGCAACGCAAGCAATCAGTATGATCTGCAACTGATTAAGGCGGGCTTGCAGAGCTTCCCGACTCCCAAACCCTCTGAACTTGGGTGGCTGACCGCACAAGTGGCGGAAAACAATCACTTTGGCCGGATGCTTAGCAGCGAGGAGAAGGACAAGTTGGCGTTCCTGCGCAGCCACATCCACCACGTCATCTACATCATTAAAGAAAACCGCACGTATGACCAAGTGCTAGGCGATTTGGACGTTGGCAATGGCGATCCGGAGATCACGCAATTCGGCAGCGCCATCACCCCCAATTTCCACAATATGGCAAGCCAATTCGTGGATCTCGACAATTTCTACGACACCAGCGAGGTCAGCATGGACGGCTGGCCATGGTCCACTTCCGCGCATGCGACCGATGTTGTCGAGCGGCAAGTGACGGTGGAATATGCGGGGCGCGGCCTGAGTTACGACTCCGAGGGCACGAACCGCAACGTCAATGTCGCCTTTCCCACGCTGGCGGAACGGCTCGCGGCCAATCCACTTACTCCCAACGATCCTAATGTGCTGCCGGGCACGACGAATACCGCTGCGCCTGACGGCCCCGAGGGGCAGCAGGGTGCCGGATTCCTTTGGGATGGAGCGCTCCGGGCCGGATTGACCATCCGCAACTATGGGTTCTTTATTGACGAAGCGCTCTACAACCTGCCAGAGCCGTACACTCCGTATTCCACTCCGGAGCTTCCAGATCCGTTCTCTTCCTCCACCCAGGTAGCGGTCCCTACCAGCCCGGTTCTGGCTCCCTACACGGATATTTATTTCCGCGGGTTCGACCAGTCCTTCCCGGACTATTACCGCTTCACGGAATGGCAGAGGGAATTCAACACTAACTACGCAAAAGGCGGGCTGCCAAATCTGTCCTTTGTTCGCCTGTGCCACGACCATACTGGAAACTTCAGCACGGCCATCGCAGGAGTGAACACGATCGAACTGCAGCAAGCCGATGACGACTATGCCGTGGGACTGCTCGTGCAGACGATTGCCAAAAGCATCTACAAAAATGACACGCTCGTCTTTGTGATCGAGGACGATGCGCAAGACGGTGGCGACCACGTGGATGCCCACCGCAGCATCGCTTTCGTTGTTGGGCCTTACGTGAAGCACGGTGCCGTGGTTTCCAAGAGCTACACCACGCTGAGCATGGTCCGCACGATTGAGGACATCCTTGGTATCCAGCACTCAAACCTGAATGATTCATTGGCTGTGCCCATGACCGATGTGTTTGACACCAAATTGAAACGCTGGACCTTCAATGCCATCCCGTCTGACTATCTTTACAGCACCACATTGCCCCTGCCCCCGATGCAAGCGGGACACCACATTCTTTATTCCACGCACGATGCAACTTACTGGGCGAAAGTCACTCAGGGCATGGATTTCTCGGTCGAAGACGATCTTGACGCCCAAAAATACAACCGCATTGTGTGGAAGGGACTGATGGGCGACAAGCCGTATCCGTCGACACCCAGCGGCCTCGACCTGCGCTTGAACCGCACACAACTCTTGCAACACTACCGGGCGACGAATACCGCCGAGCAAACCTCGGACCATCAGTCCCAGGAATCTACACGGGAACCGGCAGAGGGCTCTGGGAGCCACTAGCCAGTCGTGAAATAGCTAACTCGCTGTAAAGATAGGAGCCTGCCGGAGCCTGTTCGCACTAGGCCCCGGCGGGCTTCAGTCACTCGCGTGATGGGCGCGGGCTCACCAGCCGCTGCAGCACCCTAGAGTTATCGCGCACGGCGGCTCACCTTACATCGATTTTTAACACGAAACTACATCTGCATTAATCCGGCGTTAAACCAGCCTGCTTCTACTTGGCATTCTAGGGAGATTCTGGAGCGCCGATCAACTCTTAAAGCGGTAAGTGGCCTGCTCTCGGCCGTTATTCTGTCCGCCCTGCTGCTGGATGCGATTTCAGCCTCCATGGTCTCCCGGCGCTCACCGCCTGCTAGCCTGGTAAAGACCTCATCTGGCGGGGTTTACTGTGGTCGGGGCCGTTGACCGCGAATTCTCAAGTCAGACTGAAAGGAAGGGGAATGGCAAAACAATGGACCGTAGTACTGGGACTCGCTCTCCTCGTGATTCCCGCCGCCGCACAAGACACCCCCACATTCAAATCCCCCAAAGATAAGTTCAGTTACGCTTTGGGCATGGAAATCGGCGATGGGTTTCGCAAGCAGGCGCTCGACTTGGACCCCGAGAGCTTGGGCAAGGGGCTGGCAGACGCGTTTTCCGGCGGCAAGACCCTGCTGACCGAGGACGAAATGCGCGCCGTTCTCACCAGTGCGCAGGAGGAATACAAGAAGAAACAGGTGGCGTTGCGTGCTGAAAAAGCACAAACGGCGCTGAAGGAGGGGGAGGCATTTCTAGCCGCCAATAAGAGCAAGGAGGGCGTGATCACGCTGCCCAGTGGCCTGCAATACAAAATCTTGAAAGCGGGCACTGGAGAAAAGCCTGAGTTCAACGAATCGGTGGTATGTAATTACCGCGGAACCTTGCTCGACGGAACGGAATTTGACAGCTCCGGGAAGCACGACGGACCGGCCACTTTCCCCCTCAAAGGGGTCATCAAGGGCTGGACAGAAGCGCTACAACTCATGCCTGTGGGATCCAAGTGGCAGCTTTTCATCCCCCCGCAACTCGCTTATGGCGAGAAAGGTTATGGCCAAGTCATCCCGCCGAACTCCACCCTCATCTTCGAGGTGGAACTCCTTGCCATCAAGGAAAACGACGCACCAGAGAGAGAAAGAGAGTAACTGCCCCCATGCCAAGAATGGCCAGGGTTGGCGCTGCTTCGAGAAGTCACGATTTATTGAGGCCCTATTTATCCGCCCCTAACAGCACTGTCTTTTGATGGGTGGGCAGTTTCCTGCGTCTGTTCCCAATTCCGGCAATGCATCTGAAACCTGAGAGGTGTCCTTTGAAAATCGACAAGCTTTCCGTGGTTGCGGTCCACCTAAGGTCTAGGCGCTGTATGGGCCTGGGCACTGCTGTCGGCTCGCTCAGTCGCATTCTGCTTCTTTTGTTTCTTTCTGCTCTGCTCTGTGGGTCTGCTGCAGCACAGTTGACCGGATGTCCGCTGAATTCTCCCGGCGGTCCGATCAGCCACATTGTTTACATCCAGTTCGATAACCTGCACATCGAGCGGGATAACCCCAACGTTCCTTCGGACCTGGAGCAGATGCCTCATTTGTTCAACTTCCTCAAGAACAACGGAACTGTGTTTGCCAACCACCACACTCCTCTTATTTCCCACACCGCCGATGACATCCTGACGTCCTTGACCGGTGTTTATGGGGACCGCCACGGCCAAGCGGTTGCCAACAGCTTCGTGAGCCGCAACCAGCCTTCCAACAAGTATTGGGATAGCTTCCCCTCCTCCTTCACTTATTGGACTGACTTCGTCTCGATTTATTCGGATTCGGACATGAACTACAGCATGATCACGGACACCGGTGTGAACGCGCCCGCTCCTTGGGTTCCCTTCACGCGAGCGGGATGCAACGTGGGAGCGGTCTCCATTGCCAATATGGAGTTTGAGAACACTTCGACGGACATCAACAACGTGTACGGTTCGACCTCTCCGGAGGCGACAGAACTACCCTCCAAGAAGGTCGCAGATTTTGAGGGCATCTCCATCCACTGCGCCGCGAATAGCACCCTTTGCGCCGCACCACCGGCGGGGCAAGTCCGTGGACCCGGACAGTACGGGGCAGCGGATGTGCTTCCTCAAGAACCGGGTGGCTATGTAGGCTTCAACGGAATCTTCGGCCACAAGTATGTCGTGCCGGCTCTTATTGGGAGCGGGCAACTCGACGATCTAAGTGGAAACCCGATCACTGGTTTCCCGGGCTTCGGTGGGATCTCACCCGCGCAGACGCTCGCCTATGATGCGACCATGCTGGAAAACGGCGTTCCTATCGTCTTCTCCTACATCTCCGATGCGCATGACTGCCATACGGTCGCGCCAGCGTGCGTGCCCTCCTACCGCGCATTCGGACCAGGTGAGGCGGGATACGTCGCCCAACTGAAAGCCTACGACACGTCCTTCGGCCAATTCTTCGCCCGCCTCGAGGCCGACGGTATCGATAGCAGCAACACGCTGTTTGTCATCAGCGCCGATGAGCAGGATCACTTTGTCGGCGGGCCCGCAGCGCCGGCCAACTGCGACGGCGTGAATGTTCCCTGCACATACACCTACGGCAACGGCACGCTTAGCAGCGGTGAAATCGAGGCCGATCTTGCCCAGCTTTACAATCAACAGTTCCCGGCCCTGATTCCCAGCGCCAGCGCTGCCACCAGCGGCCTGGCCGCCTCCGCCATCTTCGATTACCACTACGACATGGCCCCGGCGGTCTCCCTGAATTTCGAGAATCCCGCGGTGACGCCGGCCTTCACCCGCCAGTTGGAACGCGCCACGGCGCAGCTTACCGCCGTCAGCCCGATCACCGGCAATACCGACCAGCTCACACTTTACCAAGTCGACAATGTCGGCTTGAAGGCACTCCACATGATCACCGGCGACCCCGACAGAACCCCCACCTTCGTCATGTTCGCGAACACCAACTACTACTTCCAGGGACAAGGCCCGATTATCCAGCAGTCCCCGGGTTACGCCTGGAATCACGGCGGTGTTGCGCCGGAAATCAATACCACCTGGGTAGGTTTCGTTGGGCCCGGAGTGAGGAAAAACGGTATCGATTACAGGACTTGGACCGACGAAACCGACATTCGTCCTACCATCTTGCTGCTTGCCGGCCTGCAAGACGATTACGTGCATGACGGGCGGGTGCTGGCCGAGGATCTTCATGAGAGGGCCCTTCCCAGGTCGGTTCGCGGCGACGAATTCCAAGACCTGGCCGCCGTTTACAAGCAGCTCAATGCGACGCTGGGCAGCTTCGGACAGGATACGCTGGACATTTCCACCAAAGCGCTGGCGTCGGGCAGTGCCACCGATGACTCCAAATACCAGCTCCTCGAAAACCAGTTGAGTGCGCTCACCACGCAACGAGATTCCATCGCCGCCCAGATTCGAACCGCTTTGGACGGCGCGGAATTCAAGGGCGAGCGTTTGGACCCGAAGTGCACCAGTGACCTGCTCTGGCAAGCGCAGGAAGTCCTGTGGAAGATTGCGCTTCTCGCGAGAGAGAAAAGGTAGCCTGCCCACATCTTTGCGAAGGCCTCTCAAGTCTGAGTTGCGAGTTGGGATCTCCATCCCAACTCGCAACCGGACTGCTTCGCAATGCTGGGCTGTGAAATGCCCTTGCGCAGGTTTAGGAGAAAGTCCATGCTGCGAGATACCAGGCAGGATTTCCAGATTTCCACTAGGATGTTTTTCCTGGAAGCTGGTCAATTCTTGCTAGGAATCAAGCTGACTGGGGAATCCGTGATTGGACGATGCCCGAGAGAGCTTCCCGTGGCCATTCGCCAGATCGTGTACACCGTTCTGGTCATGTTGGCGAGTTGCCTAACGCTGGCCGCTCAGAATTTGGTTTTGACGGGCGCGCTCAGCGGACGGGTCACGGACCAGAGCGGCGCGGTTGTGCCGGGAGCGTTGGTTGTCGTACAGAACTTCAAGACCGGCGTGCAACAATCTGCCCAGACAAATCACACCGGAATTTACGGGTTTCCGGTGCTCCCCCCGGGATCCTATTCCGTCACGGCAAGTCTCAAAGGTTTTCGCGATGTGCAGTGCGTGGTGCAAGTGCTTGTCGGAAACACCACCTCGCAGGATATCAGGCTGCAGGTGGGAGCCAGCGGAGACAAGGTCAGCGTGAGCGGCAGGGTGCCGCTGCTGCGACCGGCGGAATCCTCCGCCAGCACGGTGATGGAGCGGTCGTTTATCGACGAATTACCCCTCAACGGGCGTCGCTATACCGACTTTACGTTGCTTGCACCGAATACCAGCTCGGACGGCGACACCGGCCTGGTGAGCGTTGCCGGACAACAAGGCGGAGAGGACTCCGGATACGCCAATGGAAATGGCTCGAATTCTTTCACCGTGGATGGAACCAATGCAACGAGCAACTACTTCGCAGACATTCTGGGCCGCTACCGCATCCCGTACCTATATGGGGAGAACGCCATCCAGGAGTTTCAAGTCGCGGTCAGCCCGTACTCCGCAGACTATGGGGGCGGTGCAGGCTTCATCAATACGGTGACCCGGTCTGGGAGCAATGCGTTCCACGGCAATGCGTTCTATTACAACCGCAACTCCGCGTTTGAAGCCAACGACGCCATTTCCAAAGCCAGTGGCTACCCTCAGCCGCAAGATGCCTTACAGCAATTCGGCGCCGGGCTGGGTGGTCCGATCCTGCGAAACCGTTTATGGTTCTTCGTGGATTATGAACAGCAACTGCGCAACAATCCGATTCCCGTCATCAACACGGCATTGGCTACGACGCCGGCGAATCAGGCTGATTTTTTGAGTGCTAATTTTGGAATTCCGGCCGGGACTGCGCTGCCTCCGCCGAACGGGCCCTTGCCGGTGCCCGGCGCCGACAGCGCGCCGGATCCGGCCAATCCACAGTACCTGCAGCAAGTGTCGAACACTGTGAACGCGCTGAATTCCAATCTTGGGGTGCAACCAAGAAAGCGCAACGACGTCGCAATCATGTCCCGGCTGGACTTCCAGGCCAGTTCCCGGGACAGCCTGTTCCTCAGCTTCAATGTGAACCGCTTCAACTCGCCCGGAGGCGTCATCACCGACCCTACAGTGGGTAACTATGGGACGCAAACCCTGGCTAACGCTTACGTGCATACCTTCCAGGTCAGCTTGGGATGGACGCACGCGTTCTCTTCTAGACTGCTGAACGAATTCCACGCCGGCAGTTCGGACGACAACCAGATCTCCACGCCCACCGGCCTGGCTCCAAACACGCCCACGATAATACTGGATAGTCCTGCCCCTTTCATTCTAGGCAACGCTCCTTTCTCCGTGGGAAGGGTTTTTGAAAGACAGTGGTCTCTGGCCGACCGGGTTGACTATGTGATTGGCAGGCATACGTTGCAATTCGGATTCGATTGGAGCCGCGCATGGGATGCGGACAACAATGATGGCGGCGCCGACCCCAACGCCGCCGTCCAGTTCGGGTCGTTCCTGGGCAGCTATGAATTTCCGAATCTCCAGGCTTTTGCGCTCGGTGAATACTCTACTTTCAGTCAGTCTTCGGGAAATCCGACTTTCTCTTTTGCCGTGCCTTACTACGGATTCTACGTGCAGGACACGTTCCGGGCTTTACCGCAGTTGACGCTGGAAATGGGCTTGCGAGAGGATTTCCAGGTTTATCCGCAGCCGGCGGAAAATCCGGCATTCCCCCTCACCGGACAATATCCGAACCAGTTTCTGCGGCTGGCGCCGCGCTTCGGATTTGCCTGGCAGCCCTTCTCCAAAACTGTGGTGCGTGGAGGATTCGGGGACTTCTATAGCAACATGAACGGCCTGAACTACCGCAACGCCGTGGTCTCGAACGGGCTGGCGTCACAGCAGTCTTCAGTAAACGCCAGTTACACCGCGGGTCCGCCGGGACAGTCGGAACCAACGTTTCCAAACATCCTCCCAGGTAACTCCCCCCTGTTCCAAGCGTCTCCGGACATTTCCCTGGTTTCTCCGCAATTGCGCGTGCCCTATGTCTTACAGGGAAGTTTGCAGATCGAGCGGGAGATCTTCCGGGACACAACGCTTAGTATTGGCACCATGTGGAATCACGGGGTGCATTTATTTTCCGGCAGCGCCTATGACTTGAACCTGAATCCGTTGCAAGGCACAACCACCTATGTGATCTGTCCTCCCGGCACAACAGTCCTGCCCTGCACTGGACGTATGATTACTCTGCCGAACATGGATAGTGGCCTGCTGACCGAAGGCCGCATCAACCCCAATCTGGGCCAGATTAACGAGCTGATTAGTCCCGCGCAAAACCAATATAATTCTTTGTTCGTGCAGTTGCAGCGCCGCATGTCACAAGGCCTTTTATTGCAATTCTCGTACACCTTTGCCAAGAGCCTCATGCGCGATGGCATGGACTTCAACAATCAGTTCGACTTCAGCAATACCCATGGCCCTTCGCTGCTTGACCAGAGGCATCGCATCAGCTTTGCGGGGGTCTACTCGCCCGGGCTGGAGAGGCTGACCAGTTCGGGCACCGGGCGCGCGTTACTCTCGGGCTGGAAGCTGAGCAGTGTCATGGAATTTTCTTCCGGCCGTCCCTATGCAAGTTTATTGAGTCCCGCGTGCACCAGTTCCACCCTGTCGTTCAGCAATTGCAACGGGGCCAATGACAACCTGAACGACACCGCATTTTTGGGAGATACCGCAAACACGGCGGCGGGCATCAATGGTGGTGGCCCCGCGCCGGGGGTTGGCCTGAACTCTTTCTACGGCCCGTGGGTGGAGAGGATCGACGTTGCGTTGGCCCGCAGTTTTCGGATCAAGGAAGGCAAGGAACTGCGATTTGAAGTGCAAGCGTTCAATTTATTCAATCATGCTAATTACTACGCGCAGAACGGCGATGGCATCAACCCGCTGCAATACAACCCGATCGGAACCTCGCAAGGGCAGTACCCGTGCGGCGATGGCATCTCACTGAACCAAACCTGCTTTCTGGTGCCCAATTCGGGTCCTGGCAATTTCGGAACGCTGCAGGAAATCAGCCCAAACGGCCTTCCACGCGCATTGCAGTTCTCAGTACGATTCGCGTTCTAGTCTCTCTCGAGCGGGGCACGCACCTCGCGACCCGGCCCGCGGACGGCCAACTGCGGTCCATACTGCTGTCTGTGAACCGCGGCATCTGTCCTTGACCGTGTGGTACCCAGACATTGGGGGTTGCCAAACGACCGAGTTGGTCAAGGCTCTCTCGGCTTCTGGATCTTCTCTTCTGTTTCAACTACGAACAATTTGAAATCGGTGTAGGTGTGAAGGAGAATCACGCGGCGGTCTGCGAATTCCCAATAGGCTTCGATTCTTTCTGGTAGCCAAAGGCCCACTTTCTGAGACTGGTTGTAGACAAGCGCATAGTCGATCGAGATTGCGCTGCTTTGCAGCTTGATTGCCGGAATATCGGCCATGAGATTGGTTTCCAAATGAATGACATGGAAGTCCTCCGCGGAAATCCAGGCCCGCCCCTTCAGCATGGCCCAGTACGAGCCATTCGGGGCAGGAAAGCGCAATGTACGGCCCGGTTTGTCGCTGCGCTGCTGAAAGTGGATGACCCAGGCGAGTTGGCCGTTGCGTTTGTCCAAGCCCTCGCAACTCATTTGATAGTCGGTTTGCATGTCCGGATGGAAGATCAGAGCCAATGCAACCTCACCGGTGTCCTGCCCGCTACCCCGAAACGCATAACTCCCCTTCCTCGGGCTTCGATACTCCTGGCTCACACTTCCCCCATGGTGCTCTTCAAACGCAAATACGTAGTCAAACGTACCGTCATTGACTTCGTTAGGCACCCCCATGCGACCGAACTTTTTGTATACAATGCGTTCTAGGGCGGTAAACCTTTCTAAATTCGTGGCGAGTTCCGAGGCGCTCGCGCCAGCCTGCATGAGTACTTTGGAAAGATCACAGGCTGGATTCTGAGAAAGAGATGGGAGGGGTGCATCAACGTCTGAGGGAGCCCAGACTAGATTTTGACTCCTGGCACGTTTTTCGCCTTCCCTGTGCTCTTGCGAATGCGACGCGGTGCCGCGCAGTGATCCCGCTTCGCAAAGAGCGAAGATGGCGAGGGCAAAACTCACAAATCCGCGCGACCTTTCGGGTCTGGTGGCCCCCACCTAGACGCCCCCGTCAATGCCAAACCTGGTGACCCAACCGCCTATCGCCCTATGCGCGTTATCTGCAATGGTGTTGGCAAACACAGAGACAAGCGCTTTCCCTGTTGTGGGCTGCGTGGTCGGATGCTGTTTCTTATCCGTTGTGACATCAAAATTGATGTTCTTCGGACCACATCCAGCCTCCATCCAAGCCCGCGAAGCATCATCCTGAGCCATCAGGGGTGAGGCCAGCAAAAGCAACACCAGGACGGTTTTGATCATGAATCCTCCGTCGTAAGGGTACCTAAAAATTCGACGGATTCTCGAGTGCCTCGGTTTCAGTTATTGGCAAAGCCAAGACGTTGAAATAGTGCGCCATAGTGGCATCGGGTTGGTTGCGGAATCCTACTTGCCTGGTAAGTTTGAATGTATAGGTCGAGGGAGGAGCATTTGGTGTACAAAAGCTGAACTCAGCCGACGAGCTGATTCAGAGACACCAAGGAGGCTCCCCCATGCAACCTATGTATTACATCGGACTGGATGTTCACAAGCGGATCCTCAGCTACTGCGTGAAGGACGGCAGTGGCCAGATCCACTCCGAAGGATCGATTCCCGCCACACGCCTTGAGCTGGACCGTTGGATCAAAATAATGCCGCAGCCGTGGACCGCGGCGATGGAAGCCCCCATGTTCACAGGCTGGATCTACGACCACCTCAAGCCACATGCGGCTGCGTTGAAAGCGGCTGCTAAACCACTACTGAATACTTCTCCAAAAACAAAAAGCGATGCTTCGGAACTCGAAGCATCGCTCTGATTTCTTTTTCGATCCTCGTTTCGTAACAGTCTGGATTGTCCACTGGCCCTTTTTTGTTTTCGAGGTTGTCAGAGTTTGTTACCGCCGGACAAATCCTCCTTTTGCTACTTGTCCGCAAGGGTGATTTTCGGGTTATTGGATGTGGCGTCCATGACGACCGCCTTGGTCGGGGAAATAATGTAGAAGAGCGTCTGGCAGGTCGTGGAAGATGCTGAAACCGTGCAGCTCGATCCACTCGATGGGATCTCGCCCAAGCCGGTAGCATCGACGGAGTAGGTGAAGGCCTGGGTCCCGCCTACAGTCTGGGATCCGTTGCTGTTGTCATCTTCGATAACGTTGAGGTTGGGAGTCGCGAAGGTAGCCACACCAGAGTTGACGCCGGTGTTTGCATATTCGGGATCAATCACGCCATATGCATACGTCCCGCTTGCGGAAGAGTCGGTGAACGGGCTGCCGGACTGCAACTGGAAGACGCCCGAATCGACGCCCCCGTTTCCGTTCAGGTAAAATGCTTCGGTAGAGCTCACCAGGTATAGTACCGGAGCATGGGTTCCGGTGCCTAAGACGAGCATTCGTCCCGTCGAGGCCACGCTATACGACGCTCCAGCAAGACTCTGCGAGCTGAAAGTCCCGCCGTCGTTCCTAAATTGGGTACCGGCAATGGTGGCGGTGCCTGAGGTCATGGGACCGAGAAGGTACATGTCGGTCCTTCCCGTGCTTGAACTCCCGAGCCCGGAGTCGTACCCGATGTAGGTGCCGGACAGCGGGTTGGCCGAGAACGGCGCGCCAGTCTGCTGTATAGCTTCACCTGCAGAGACATTGTTGGCGGTTTGTGGGTCGCTGGACATGAAAAGTGCGTCGCTAAGAGACACAGCATAGAGCACGCTATGGGACGGAGTTGGCACGCCGACGATACCGATGGTCAGAGTTCCTCGGCCGTTCGTTGCGATAGTATAAGATGAGGTGGCACTGTTGAAGGTGATCGGGCTCGTGGCCGGCCAACTTGTCAGAGAAGTGTCACCGTCCAAGACCCCGTTCTGGTTGATATCCTCGGATCCGCTGGTGATCCCGCCGCCGCCGTTGAAGTCGAGTATGCCAACATACCCGAATTTGCCTCCACATATACTGTTATTGCACACGACAGCATTTTGAATGGACGAGCCGCCGAAAGCGTAGCTGCCGGTGACCAGAGAGGTGGAGAAGGGTCCGCCAGTTTGCTTGCGCATCGTGCCCGTCACGAACGGGCCCGTGGTGTCGAAGTCAATCACGTGCGCCGTAGCGGCCACGCCGGAAGTGATGTTGCCGACCGAGAAGCGGTAGTTCTGCGTGCCGAGCGAGGAGGTGATGGCCATGCAGCCGCGATGGTCCGATCCAACGCTGTAAGTTCCAGAGGTAACGTTGAGAAGCGTCTGCACGCCCGCGTTCAGGTTCACGTCCATTGTGCCAGCCGTGATCAAGCCGTCGCCGTCCGTGCCGTTGAAGGTGAGCACTCCCCCAACGATTGCGGGGTTGCCGGAGCAATCGAAACCTTTGAGCACGAAGGCATAGCCTGCATCCAAGAGCGATTCGCTGCCCGAGCCGCAGGTTACCGCGTTGACGGTAATGCTGAGGTTCGCTTGCGCCGTGCCGCCGATGGAGTCTTTCACCTGCACGGTGAAGGGGAAGGTCCCAGTAGCCGTGGGTGTGCCCGCGATCTGGCCGGTAGGGCTAAGCGCCAATCCCGTGGGAAGCGGATTGGATCCCGAAGCGAGGCTCCAGGTATAAGAACCAAGGCCACCGCTGGCCGCCAGGTTATACGAGTAGGAGGCGCCTTGCGTGCCGGGAGGAAGCGTCGAAGGTGTGCTGATGGTGAGCGCGGGATTGATGACGATGCTGAAGTTGCCCGGGGCCGTCGCATTGGTCGAGTCTTTCACCTGTGCGGTGAAGTTGTAGGTACTTGCGGTTGTGGGCGAGGGCGAATTGGTGATCGAACCATTGCTGTTGAGTGTCAATCCCGGCGGGAAAGTGCCTGCCGCCGAAATGACGCTAAAGGTGTAGGGCGGGACTCCGCCGGTCGCGCCAATAGTTGTCGCGGGATAGGCCTCGCCGACCGCTCCGGTCGGCAAAGTTTGCGGAGTGACGGCAAGCGGGCCGGCCGTGATGGTGAGGCTTAGTAGCGCGCTGGGGGCGGTCTGCGCCGGATTGCTGGAATCGGTCACCTGCACCTTGAAGGTGTAAACCCCCGTCGTGGTTGGTGTAAACGAGATCTGCCCATTGCCGGGAATTAACGTCAGGGGCGGGGGCAAAGTACCCGAACCGGGGACCTGGGCCCACGTGAACGGCGCATGCCCTCCGGTCACGCCCAGGGTCAGATTGTACAGAACGCCGGTGGTGCCGTTGGGCAATGGAGAAGTCGTGGTGACGGTTGGAGCCGTGGGCTCGCTCACGACCATGCTGAAGGCCTGTGTGGTCGATTGCGCCGGCTTACTGTTGTCCGTCACCGTGAGGCTGAACGGGTCGGTTCCGGCTGGGCCTGTCGGCTGGCCCGTGATGACGCCGGCGGTGGAGAGACTCAATCCGGCGGGCAAGTTGCTGCCGGCAGCGACCGCATACGTGAACGGCCCATAGCCGCTGGCCGCAAGCGTCTGGCTGTAGCTCACAAATTCCGTTCCCGGAGGCAGCGGGGAAGCCGTGGTGAAGGCAGGCGGGGTGGGCAGATTGACGGTGATGGTGAAGGAGGCGGAGCTGAATTGCGGACTGACGGTGCTCGAGTCTGTCACCTTAATCGTGAAAGCCACAGGACCGTTCGGCCCCGTGGCAGTGCCACTGATCGTGCCTGAACCGCTCAAGCTCAAGCCCGCGGGCAAGCTGCCAGAGACAACACCGTATAAGTCAGCGTTCCGGCGCCACCGGTCTCGTTCCCGGAGAGGGACACGTTGTAGGTCGCGCCTTCGGTGGCCGCGGCGAGAAGACTAGTGATGATACCGGGAGCAGCGGTCACGACGATGTTTATCGTGGTCATCTTGGTAGGATCGGCCACTGAGGTGATAGTCACCGTGGCAGTGCCACTGACGATCCCGGCGGCGTACGTCGCGCCCGTCGCGGTCACATTGGTCAATGAGCCGACACCGCTAAGCTTAAACGTTACGCCCTTGTCCGTCTTGTCCTGGCTGACCGTGACGGAAATGTTGAAGGTTTGTCCGATGTCCAGCGCTTGTGCGCCGGTCGGCGAGGTGACTGTTATAAGAATGGGTTTCGTGCTGTTACAACCGGGCGATACGAGCAACAAAGCAAACAGGGAAAACAATATTAGTTTTCTCATGATCTTCCTCTGGGCGACGCGTTGGCCAACATCCCAATGCCGATGCGCCTCATAATTCCTCTCTTCAGAATTGCCTTATTTTGATCTGTTAGCCTTATGGAACCGGGACCTGGGATTCGCCTCAGCGGGTGTTGCGTTCAGGGACAGGGATCGCTCTTCGGAGAGGCGCCGATGGCCTGAGAGGAAGCACACGCCGACCCCGTCGGGAAGTGAGACTTCCGGGAAGGTCAATTGCTCCCTTTTACGCCAGAGACTTGCTCAATTCAATATCCAGAGCCGCCCTAGATCCGTTTGCCATGTCACGGCTAACGAAGATTCGAGAACTGCTGGCGCACCCCGAGAATGTTGAGAAGGCCCACGAAGCCATTGCGGAGAAGGTTGCTCAGTTAACGCTGGAAGCTTCAAACGAGGCCGGGAAACGACAGTATCTTGCTCACGGGAAAGTGGATTTCTTTGGCGTAGAAGACTTGGCGCATTCCGGTGGTGCCGGGGGCCAGAATCGAACTGGCTACGCCCGCCTTTTCAGGGCGGCGCTCTACCAGTGAGCTACCCCGGCACGCAACTCCAATAGTTTAGAAGCCGTTTATCGCTCTGTCAATTTGCCTGCGCGACCAGCTTCGCTGCAAAATGTGCACTCGCGCCGCCCAGCCGCGTAAACAATCCGACGGCCGATCGCGCCAATCGCCCCGCCACTACTGTAGCTCAGGCTTTCAGGCCTGAGGTTTTTTCCTGGGTTTCTCCAGCCTTTGCAGGGGGCCAGTACCGCTGGACTCAATCTCGGCAACGCGTCATCCCCACCCCATGCCTCTGCCGCGCGCAACCCGGCGCTTCGATTTACTTCTCCGCCGCCTCTCCAGCCAATCCAGATTTACGCCTCGCCCCGCTTGTGTTCAACTGAACTCTCATGACCACCACTCATCCGAAATCTTCCGACCTCATCCTCGAACTAAACGGTCTGGCCGTCACAGCCGCTTCCGGCGAAGCCTTGATGAAAGACATCGTCACGCTCCTTCACGGCCGGCTCACTAAATACAATTGGGTTGGTTTCTACATGCTCGAAAGGGAAGCCGATCACGACATCCTCGTCCTCGGACCTTTCAAGGGCACCATGACGCCCCACACGCGCATCCCACTCAACCAGGGGATTTGCGGCGCCGCTGCCAGTAGCGGCATGACCATCGTCATTAACGACGTCGCCAGCGATCCCCGCTATCTTGCCTGCTCTCTCGAAACCAAATCCGAAATCGTCGTCCCTATCTTCGTCCACGGCAAAACCGTCGGTGAACTCGATATCGACTCCCACTTCCTTGCCGCCTTCGGCCCCGCCGACCGCAAGCTCTGCGAACACGCCGCCGCGGTCCTCGGCAAATTCCTCGAATCCCACTCCTAATCTTGAATTATGGTTTTTTCGTCTGAGGCTGCTCTACCCTTGAACTTGAGGGTGCCCCATCCTTCGCGAATTTTGCGAAGGGTGGGCTCTTACGATCGGACGCCACAAACCTTCTTCTCTTTGCTTTCTCTTCTAGTTTCTTTTTTGGGGAATCGGCTTTTCAGAAATAGCTCTGAAATATCATGGATTCAGGCCATCAGCCTCTGACTCCTGACGAAACGGCGACTTGCTTCCCAATTCCGCCCTACATCCCACGCTCTTCGTCTATCTCCCTCATCCAATCCTTCCCCTTCAACACTTCTCTCGGACGCGTCCCGTCCGGCGGCCCCACAATCCCATCCTTCTCCATCAAGTCAATCAAATGTGCCGCGCGCCCGTACCCGATCCGCAAGCGCCGCTGCAGCGTTGACGTCGACGCCCGCCCCATCTCGCAGCACACGCGCACGGCGTCCTGATACAACTCATCATTCGATTCCTCGCCGCTTTCCGCCCCATCTGTTTCATTCGCCGCGACGCCCGTCTTCTCCGTAGTATCTTCCTTCGGCGCTTCCAGCAACTGCTCGTTGTACTTTGCCGGCGCCTGCTGCCTCCAAAAATCGCACACTGCCGTGATCTCATCCTCGGTCACCAGCGGCCCGTGAATCCGGTGCAGCCTCGCCGAGCCCGCCGGTAAATACAGCATGTCGCCCTTGCCCAGCAGCGATTCCGATCCATTGGCATCCAGAATCGTCCGCGAGTCCACCTTGCTCGCCACCCTGAAAGATATCCGTGCGGGGAAGTTAGCCTTGATCAACCCCGTAATCACGTCCACTGATGGCCGCTGCGTCGCCAATATCAGGTGAATCCCTACCGCCCGTGCCATCTGCGCCAGCCGAGTGATGGACTCTTCCACGCTGTTCGTGTCCACCATCATCAAGTCCGCCAACTCGTCAATAATAATCACCAGGTAGGGAAGTGGCTTGTGCTCGGGTTCATCCAGGTTGTCAAACAGCGAAAGCGACTGCTGCTTCTGGCACGAGCGGTTGTACTGGTCAATGTTGCGCACGCCCCGTTGCGCCAGTAGCTTCAGTCGGCTCTCCATTTCCTTTGTCGCGTTCCGCAATACGTTTGACGCCACCTTCGGGTCCGTCACCACTGGCGCCAGCAGGTGCGGAATCCCTGCATACAAGCTCAATTCCAGCCGCTTCGGGTCCACCAGCACCATCTTCACTTCGTCCGGCGTCGCCTTATACAAAATGGAAATCATCAGCGAATTGATGAACACGCTCTTGCCCGTGCCCGTCGATCCCGCAATCAGCAGGTGCGGCATGGCGGCAAGTTCCGTCACCCGGATTCTCCCGTGCAAGTCCCGCCCCATTCCCAGCGTCAGCTTGCTCGGCGAATTCGTGAACTCCGCCGCCTCCAGGATTTCGCGCAACGCGATGGTCTCACGCCGGTCGTTCGGCACTTCAATGCCAATCGTCGATTTTCCCGGTATGCGCTCGATCAGGATCGATTCCGCCTGCAGCGCCAGGCACAAATCTTCCGTCAGGCTGATAATCCGGCTGTACTTGATTCCCGCTTCCGGCTTGAACTCAAACGTCGTCACCACCGGCCCGGGATTGATCTGCGTCACGCGCCCTTCCACCTCGAACTCGTGGCATTTCGCTTCAATCGCCCGCGCCCGCAGCTTCAGTTCATCC